>OCHN01000423.1_pt1 | contig 44907 bp, 59 predicted proteins | sample 1538911 | NCBI WGS metagenome assembly OCHN01 (sample SAMN04571736, study PRJEB22368) | human gut metagenome | biome: human gut; material: stool | host: Homo sapiens | place: Luxembourg | collected 2013-01-11 | reverse complement strand
AACCTTGCGTCCGGCAATGGTATCGAGGGTAAGCTGCAGGTTGTCCTTGTTGTTAATCTGCCGACGCAGGACAGAAGAGAGCGTTTCATTCAGATAGAATGCGCAGCGGCCCTTGTACTGGTCCGGCAGCCGTTCAACAGCCTGAGTCATCAGGTCAAGCAAGTCAGTCGATCCAGAAGTCTTGTTGGACTTCGAGAGCTTCGTCGTGTCGATGTTCGCGATACGAACAACGGTGAGCGGGTCATAAATCGCAAGGCCCAAATCCCAACGGAAGTCGGTGATGAGCTTCCAATACTGACGCTGGATACCGCCGGTCGTCTTGTAAGCGCGAATCGGGTCATCGTGAGCTTTGACCTGGAAGCCACCTGTGGAGTCTTCGTTGTGCTGGGGCTTGAAAAGGTAGTTAAAGGCTGTGTCCCAGCCGATAAGAACGATTTCAGTCTGCTTGTTAGCGGTTGTGCCGCCGGCATTAATGATGCGGTCCTTAAAGGCAGGATTCGCCGGATTAACGATGTTGAAGAATCCGCGCATCTTGGTCGGGTCGGTAGCCGGGTCGCCATAGAAGACGTCACGCACCATGGCCTTCGCAAAGCCGCGCGCGAACGCCTGATCACGGCGGAAACGCCATGTATCGCGGTCTTTCGCGGGCTGGTCCATGTATTGGTCGACGTCAATTTCATTGGAGTCAGAACGACGTTCGCAGGTGTAGCGAACAGCCGTTCCTTCCGGATTCTCAGCCTTCCAACCTTGGTTATAGCCGTGTGTTTCGCCTTCCGGATAAACTGTCAGGATTTCACCGCGATCGCCCATGCCATCATTGGCGGTCACTAAGGCGGCCTGGTCAAAAAAGGGCATGTAATCACGAATGGTGTGAATAAATACCTTGCGGGCAACGTCCTTGTCGGAAATAAGTGACTCAAAATCGGCAAGGGAAGTCGGCCCAGTTTTGATAATGTCGGACATTTTAAATTCCTCCAAAATTAAGGGTTTTTATCGACTGTGATAAATATCTGATGCCGTGAAAGTTTCTTTGCCGCCGGAGTTCCCGCGAGGGAAACCGGCTTCGCCGAATGCTTTCCCGGCTCGTGCCAGAAGCTTCAAAACGCCAGGGTGGTTTCCGGCAGGGGAACTCATGAATTCCGCGATGTCGGGGTCAATCTTTCCGTTAGAGTCGTAGGCGAACTTGTCACGCAGGCGGGCAATATCGCTCAAGTGGTCCGCAATTTCCGGACATGCTTTCGATTTCTCGGCCCACTCTCTGGACACGTTTTGGATTGTTTCGACCTGTCGCTGGGCCATTAACGGGGCCAGCTCATCGATTACTCCCTGCGCCTTCTCTTGGCTTAAATTGAGCTTCTTAGCTACCTCACCGAATTGGTTCATGACGGCATCGTCAAGCCGTACCCCTTCGGGGGCTTTAAATGCCTCATATTTCTCCGGAGCGCCTTCATCGGAGGGCTTGTCGGCACCATCCTTTTTGTCGCCTTCCGGGGCTTCGCCTTCTTCGGCTGTTTTGCCCTGACCGTCTTGCTGGTCAGAGCCCTCTTTGGCACCAACTCCCGGGCCCTTGTTGACGGCGCTATCTAAAAGCGTCGCAGGGTTTGTCGCAGGCGCAGCTGTCTTGTCGGACGGCTGAGTATGTGCCGGAGCGGAAGGTGCCGGATTCTGCACACTCGGGGTGCCGGCATCGTTTGAATTTTCAGCCGGCGTCGTTGTGTTTAATTCGTCTGTCATGGCTTTCCTTAAGCAGTAATTGATAGGAAACCGGGTCACAGAGGCTTAGAAGACTCAGGCCTACAGAACGCCGACCTTCGTTAAAGCCCATCGTGAGGGCGTTTGTGGAGAAGGAAGGCTGATTGAGTCCTGTAATGTCTAGAATGATTTCCATAGCCCGTCGGCCTTCCGGAGTTGCCATTACATAAGCAATGGACTTTCGGATTTGCCGGAGCTTTTGCTCATCCTTTTCCGCTTTCTCAGCAATGGCTGCTTCGAGCGCGGCCTGGTCAAATGGGTCTCTGTTACTCATGGCGGATATTTTTTCAAGCGAAAAATGCGATATGGGCACAGGGGGTGTGCGCATGAATTGACTTTGGCGGTGGAAAATGCTTGCAACTTTTGATAAAGGAGCGTTTGCAGGCTATGGCTATCGGAAACATCAAGCGCGTTGCTGGGCCGTTTACGGGGGCCGGCACAACGTCTCTACCATTCGGATTTCTTGTCTATAAGCCCCAGGACGTTTATGTCGCTTTGGCCGCGTCTGATATTGCCGAGGCTACGAATCTTGAGTACGGTACTGATTACACGGTTGTTTTGAATGCTGACCAGGAGACGACACCGGGAGGCACGGTGACGCTTACAACGGCCCTGACAGAAGGCCAAGTCGCAGCGGTTGGTTCTGCTCTTGATTACACACAGCCGACACAGCTTACGAATTTCTCGCGTTTTCCTCCGGAAATCATCAATGATGCACTCGATCGCATCGTGATTCTGATTCAGCAGCTACTTGAAAGGTTAGGACGAACGGTTACGGTTCCGGTTACGTCTAGCCAGACTCCGGAAGAGCTTGTTGAGTCGCTACAGAAGGCAGCCGAATCTGCCGAGAAAGTGGCATCCGCATATGCGGCCCAAGCCGGCACAAGTGCCGCAGCAAGCGCTGCCTCCGCCACTCTCGCCGAGCAATGGGCCACCAAGACCGACGGCAAGGTTCAGGACATTGACTACAGCGCAAAGCACTACGCTTTGGATGCTAAACAGACGGCTGCCGAGCTACCTGCCAAAGAGCTTGAGTTGGAGGCGCAGTTAACCGCCCACACGGATACACAGATTGCACGCATTGACGATAAGACAGATGCCGTGCTGGCGGTCAACGCAACGGGGTGCGCAGAGAAAACGTGGACACTTACTGCTGACGTTGCAGCGAATACCGAAATCACGATCCCCGGCGGAATTTATTACGTTGTCGGCCGTCACCACTTGCGTGTCGGATACAACGGCTTGACGTGCTACATCGGCACGAATTTCGTTGAAGTCGGGAACACGGACACGAAATCCAACAAATTCAAACTGACCTTCAATGCGAAGTCGGGCGACGAGCTTGACGTCTGGGTTGCCGCGCTCGGCAAGGCAGATGTGACTGATGCGATCAACACCGCGCAGGCCGCCAATGACGCCGTGGCAGAACTGAGCCAGAAGGTTGTTTACAAAGATGCTGAATCCGCAGGGAGTTAATCATGGCGAACTTAGTTGAGACCACACTTTACTCGCATGAGGGCGCAAACAACACACCCTTAGCGCCTGCGACCAAAGCGACGCAGGTTTCCATTAACGACGTTGAAGGGCAAGCGTCTAACGTCGAAACCGAAATCGTTGCGCTCCGTACCAAGCTCAATCAAGCGATTGACGCAGGCGTGCACTTCCGTGGCGCAGTCAATTCGACAACGCCATTGCCGACCGTTGCATACAAGGCCGGTTGGCAGTACATCGTGGGCGAGGCAGGCACATATGCCGGCAACGTGTGCGAGGCGGGCGACTACATCATCTGCGTGAAGGACTACGCGAGCGGAAGCGCGAGCAACAGCGATTGGACGGTCTTGCAGAAAAACCTAGACGGCGCAGTGACAGGACCGTCCACAAGCGTTGCCAATCACGTGACCGTGTTCGACGGCACGAGCGGTGCGAAGCTCAAGGACAGTGGGTTCACGATTGGCAAATCTGTTCCTGCCGATGCAGAGTTTACGGACACGACCTACAAGCCTGCGACCGACAAAGCAGACGGCTTGATGACTGCTGCGCAGTACACGAAACTCGCTGGAATCGAGACGGGTGCAGACAAGACTGACGCTGACAACGTGAAAGCCGCCGGCGCTTTCATGACGGCCACAAATACAGCTGACGACATCGCCGACGGTACGACAAAAAAGTTGATGACGGCGGATGAGCGCACGAAGTTAGAAGGCGTTGCTACCGGCGCAGAAGTTAACCAGAACGCTTTTGCGAAAGTGAAAGTGGGCGAGACAACGCTCACGGCTACAGCCAAGCAGGACACGCTGGAAATCGAAGCGGGCGAGGGTGTGACGATTACAGCTAGCGGAAAAAAGGTCACGATCAAAGAAACGTACATCGATTCGTGCGTGGTATCGACGCTTGACAACGTGCCTGCGAATCTTCGAAACGGCGGACTGATCATTCTCAAAGGCGCGTAAATGACCGACAGCCTGTACGTCAAAACTGCGAGCGGAATCCTACCAATTGACGTTGGAGGGAGCGGTGGTGGCGGAACACGAAAAATCGTCACAAGCGACTCTCGCTCTGCAATCCTTACGGCTGGCACTGCGTGGACAGTGCCTCAGCATACGGTCGGGGGTGACGAACTGCTTGTTTGGATTGAAGGTCTTCTCTGCACTCGTGGCGTCGAATACACCGATGCTTCCTCCACAACAATCACTTTCACATCAGATATTCCTACGGATTTCAGCTTGGTTGCTGAGGTCGTTAATTAAGGAGACACACATGACAGAAGAAGTCAGTTACATCGGAACGCAATTCGCCAAGCCGTTGCAGGATGACAAGATTGAGCAAAACGTGGGAACTGAAGAGTTACCGCGTTACGAACTTGTCGACAACCCCGCACCGAACACGTATAAAAAGTATGCGGAAGCGGCGCAATGGTGCAACGAAGATGGCTGGGCGACGATTGAGGACAAGGGTGATTACTACGAAGTGGTTGCAATTCCTAAACCGCCCGAGCCAACAGCCGAAGAGATTGCCGAGCGAGAGAAAGCAGAAGCGCTTGCACAAGCCAAAAAAGAGCGAGCCGAGGCGGTGAGCAAACTCACTGTAACTGTTGACGGTATGGTTTTTGACGCTGACGAAACGAGCCAGAACCGCATGAGCCGCGTGGTCGCTGGGGCGCAGGCACTCGGCATTGACCAAAGCACAACGCAGGTTTGGGTGTTGGCTGACAACACGGTGGCAACGCCAACTGTCGCTCAACTCGCTCAAGCGCTGAAACTCGCAGGCGAAGCGCAGACAGCGCTGTGGACTGTCCCGTACCAGACAGAAACCGAAACGAATCCCGACGGAGAATAATCATGGCATTCCCGAAACTACTACAAAAACTTTTCCAGAACAACGGAGCGGGGGACAAACTCAATCCTGACATCATCCCCGACATCCCGTATTCCAAAGTCACTGGAGCGCCTTCCGTTGATTCTGCTCTCTCGTCTACGAGCGAGAATCCTGTTCAGAACAAAGTTATCAACTCCGCTCTTGATGGGAAATTAAGTACAAGCGGTGGTACGGTTAGTGGTAGCACGATAATTAATCAGGTTTCGTTCCCCGGTGCCGGGAATATCAAGACAACCTCCACGGGTACAGAGCTACTACTTAACTATGGGCAAGGCGCGTGGCTGAGTTTGCTCGGTAAAGACTTTCCCAGGGAAGACAAAGGCGCATTCATTATAACGGCCAATGGAGACAAGATATTGAAAGGCTTACCCGACGGCAGATTGACGTGGTGCGGGAAGAACGTCCTCACAGGCAACTCTGCAGGGCTAACCGTCGTCGCCGAGTCTTACGGGGCTAACTCCTGGTACCGCAAATACTCCGACGGGTGGATTGAGCAGGGGCTTAAAATAGAAACGAATCCAGGTAAGGCACAGGCGTTCACACTTGCGACTCCTTTCTCTAACACAAACTACACTGTTGCTGTTTCCCAAAACAACGGATCTTCAGGAAAGATATCTAGAGCAGCGATTGAGGCTGTTACCAGGAGTAGCGTAACCGTGTATATTGATGCGTGGGCTATGCTTCCCGTTCGTGTGTATATGTGTGGTAAATAATTATTTGCCGCATACGTAAATACATTCGTTTGCAGGCAAAGTAACAGTATTGTAGTGGTCTGCCCCTGATGGCCATGAGGATGTACCTGTTATCCCTGTTTTATTAAAGGTAAGCGTAACTAAGCCTTTATAGGTAATAACGCCTGAATCACCCGATTCATTGCTGTCAGAGCTACTATATGTAGTTCGGCGCACACCACCAATTGTCCCGTAAAAGGTGGATGTAAAAGCGACAGGGAATGTAATCCACGTTTTCGTCTGATTCCAAGATGTAAAAATCAATTTTGACGTAAGCATCCCCTGCTCAATCCACCCGTCGGAGTATTTGCGGTACCAGGAGTTGGTGGGGCCGTTTTCGGAAAGCAATTACCTTGCTGATGATTCAAACAGAAGCTAAACTCCACTCTGACTCAATAGAGGGGAGGGGTTTGCATGAAAAAGTATCTTTTCAGCAGTTTCGCTTTGTGCGCAGCATTGGCTTTGGTTGGCTGCCAAGCGCCTAATACAAGCACTATGCCTGCACCACAGGAAACAACTTTGGGCACTGTGCAGAAATCAATCCACAAAGGGATGGCGCAGGACGAAGTGGTTGCAGAACTCGGCGCACCCAACATGGTCAGCCGTGACAAGGATGGTCTTGAGGTTTGGGTTTATGACAAGGCAAGCACCACCGTGACTACTTCCGGCTCGTCTTCCTACGGCACGCTGATTTTAGTCGGAGCATCGGCTCATCAATCGGCTAGCTCGATTTCCCAGAAATCACTCACACTAATTTTGAAATTCAAGGATGCTGTACTGTCTGAGTATTCATATCGCTACTCAACTTTCTAACCGGGAGTCCAAATGAAAAAACTATGTTTCCTAGCATTGGCTGTTCCGATGTTGTTCACTGGGTGCGTGACTGTTGATTCTATCTTTGGCGAAGCCGATGCTCCGGTTTCGGCCGTTGCGTTACAGGCTTTGCAAACACGCGAGTTTAATGCGACGCAAGATCAAGCATTTCAATCTGTTATCTCTACATTCCAAGACTATGGTTATGTGGTTACATCTGCAGACAAAGCGACCGGCCTAATCATGGGCAAGACGACTTCCGATGCGACAATCAGTGGCTTCACAGGGATTACACGTGTTGAGTACAACAAGGCATCTGCCTTTATTGAACAATTAAGCGCGAACAAGGTAAAGATTCGCGTGAGCATTGTTAAGTACGTTTCAGCAACAGGGGCTTATGGCGGAGGAGGAGAGAAGGAAGTGGTTCGCACGAAGCCGCAGGTTTACCAAGACATCTTCAACAAAATTGAGCAGTCGCTTTTCTTGAAAAAGAATCTCTAAAAATTGGAGGAATCTAAAATGTATGAAGTTTTTGGTTTCTTTGCGTTTGTTGCCTGTTTTGCGACTTACGGCATTTTGAAGGCGCTTTATAAGTATGCTGAAGATTTTTATTACTTTGATAACGATGGAGACGTAGCGAATTGGATTGTCGACGGACTCTTCGTTATCGGGATGATTGCTCTGAAATTGGTTTTGAACCCTCATGGCGACTTTTCGCCGATTACTATCGTCAGATTGGTTTTGATAGGTTATTTCTTTTCGGGAACATTTTCAATCGTCTCGTACTTTTGCCATGGAAGAATTCCTGCCAGCCGTTTCTGGGCATTCGCATTCCGTTGGAATTCTCTAAGATTAGTAGCCTTTGTTCTCCTGTACTCTGTAGTTTTTATCGTTCTTTTTCAGTAGTTCTTGTTGCTGGTCGCCGGAATACAAAGCCCCTTTGTGGGGGCTTATTAGTGCCTGTGTTGCATCTTTCAAATTCTGCAACATTTTCTCTCCTGTCAAAATATGTCATATTGCGCAATTACTTAGGCACAATCCACATTTTCTCTTTGAAAAATAAGGACTAGTATTTTCCCTGAAACATAACGGAATTTATCTATTAACTTCTCCTATTTTCAGGAGAGAAAGGAAAATGCAAACATACAGATGTCCGCGATGTAACAAGAGACTATTCGATGCTGAAGATCTGAAAACAGCGATAACAATAGTGTGCACTCGATGTAAAACGACTGTAACCTTCAACTACCTCCCATCGGGAAAACCCGAACGGGAATCCCCAATCCAGGCCTCTGAGCCTTCAAAAAAGCCAACCGAGCTTCACTAAAAACCTCTGAGTTTTTCTTCTTTTTTTTAGGAGAAAATCATGGCTGAATTTGCCTCAAAAGGAGTTGCGGGCTCCGCCCTTGGCCTCGGGATCGCGGGCCTCAGTGTTGCACTTTTAAACGGTGGCCTCGGTGGGGGCCTTGGTGGAATCCTCGGTGGCGGTAACAACGCCTACGTTGATTCGCTCAATAGCAAAATTGCTGAATTGAACGCTGAAAAGTATTCCGATAAGGTCGGAATCGAGGTCTTCAAAGCCGCGCGTGATTCGGACGCGAAGATTAACGCTCGCTTCGAGGAAGTCGCTCGAACGATTGCCGACATGCGCGTTCGTGAAGCGCAGACGGCAGGGAAAATCGACCTGGTTGCCGCCACGGCTACCCAGGGTATTGCTGCGAACTCTGCGGCGATTACCTGCCTTCAGAACACCGTGTCGAGCATCACGAAGATCGTTGTGCCCAATAGTTCCATCTGTCCCGGCTATGGGAACGTGACCATCACCCCGGCCGCTACGACTACTGCCGGCTAACGTAATGGGAGGGCATCATGAAACTGCGAACGAACAAGATTCCGGAAATTGTCTCTGAGTTCCTACTTACCAGGGTGGTGGCTAAAGCACCGACTTCCGCTGCGCAATTCGGTTTTGGATTCCTCGTGCCGTATGTGTCGCGGAGCGCCAAGAGCATGGCAGAAAGTCCCCTTCTCGAAAGTCTTGGTGTTGTAGATGCTGAAGGCTCAATTGACCTTGATACAGCACGTAACTCGGCGATTGAAGCGCTCGGGAAGGCCGGAGGCAAGGTGACAATGTACGGCGTTACGTTTGATAGCACGGACATCGATGCCCTCTTTGAAATGGCAAGAAAATACTCTGACTCTTAACGGGAGACTCTAAAAATGGATATGAAGGACTTACGCAAGTTGCGCAAAGAACAGACCGAGGAAGCGCTGCTTGATCGCATCGATGAGATTCTTGATGAGGATAATATCAACTCTGTTGATGTTGAAGAAATCAAGGATTGTTGGAAGGCAATTTGGTACGCGCACCAGTGCTGTAAAGAAACGGTGTAACAGAGACATTTGGATAGGGAACCACACGGCCCGAGGACATTCCTTGGGCCATTTTTATGGGTGTGCGCATATCGAGTGACTCGTTGGTCAAAATCCTTGCAAGTTACAAAACGAGGGGTTTTGCCATGCTTTCTGAGATTTTGACGGAGTTAATACCGTCCTATTTTGAGCGGTTTGTGCTCGCAATAGGCGGCGTTCTTGGTTGGATGTGGGGCATGGCTTTTGGGGACGTGCATCTTGCTATGGCATGGTTTCTGACAATCATGGCGAGCGACTACGTCTCAGGCGTCTACCGTGCGCTGAGGATGGGGGAATACAGCAGCAAGAAGGGACTTAATGGGATTATCAAAAAATTTCTGATTCTCTGGCTCTGTGCGCTTGCTCACGGTTTAGACGTCATCATCGGACTGACGATTATTCAGTCCGCATTCATCGGGGCCTTTGGGCTCAATGAAATGCTTTCGATTATTGAAAACCTCGGCAGGGTCCATCCGGGGCTAATTCCGGAGCAGATTCAAAATTTTCTCACCGAGTTAAAGACGCGAGGGCTCGCTCGTAGATACTAAGTTAGGAGACATAAATGGCCACTTATAACTCTTTTTCTTCATATAACCCGGCAATTACAATTGATTTCATCCGCAATGAGGAAGGTTGCGAATTGCGTTCTTACTTGTGCCCCGCCGGCAAGTGGACAATCGGTTACGGGCACACGGCTGGTGTGACCGAGGGCATGAGCATTTCGCAAGCCCACGCCGAAGACCTGCTGAAGTCTGACGTAATCGACGTGGCGCAGAGAATGTCTTCGTACATCAAAGCGCCCGTGACCAAATGGCAGTACATCGCTTTGGTGAGCCTGTCGTTCAACGTCGGCGACCTACGACGCAAAGCGCCGAAACTGCTGCACTATCTCAACGCCGGTCAGGAAGACAAGTGCGCTCACGAGTTTCTTGATATCTGCCACGGGCCTGACAAGAAAGTTATTCCAGGGCTTAAAACTCGCAGAGAGAAAGAGGCGAAACTTTTCTTGAGGACTGAAGCATGAGCGCTTTCAATACCGTCTGCCTTTGGGTTTTTATTTACGGAACAGGCATGATTCTCGCCGTGCTTTTTTACGAAATTCTTAAAAAGATAGCGCCTCGCGCAATCGCTTTTGCGCTCATGTTTGCCTACTGTTTCTCAATAGGGTGGGTGTTTTGCGGAACGTTTAAAGCATTGGGGGTTTTATGATTGCTTTTATCAAAACCGCCTTGGCATTTCTGACCACTTATAAAAAGTACGCAGGAGCATTACTAATCGTCGCAGGATTCGCTCTCTGCGCGTGGCTTGGTAGTTCTTATCAGAAAGCGAAGTGCGAGGCCCAGATTGCCGATTTCAAAGCGCAAATGGCGAGCGCTGTTTCTAACCAAAGGGAAGATTATGAGAGACGATTATCTGAAGCGACTAGCAAGCTGGTTTTGGAAAGCCGTCGGGCTGATGCTAATCGCGCTGAGCGTGACGATTTGCTTAACCGGTTGCGCGTCGCAAGCGCCCGTGCCGACGGAGCGTCAGCAAATCCCGACCGCTCTTATCGAGCCGAGTACGCCCAGTGCCGAAAGTTTCTCAGCGAGGGTGCGGGACTTCTTAGCGAGGGCAGTGGATTGGTTGGAAGAATCGCAAGAGAAAAAGACGCACTAGCGGAGATTGTGAAATGACAGACGATGTTTTAGAAGAATGGAACAGGCTCGCCGAGCGCATCGCTCGCGTTCCGCAGTACGACGTTTCGCAGTACGACTTCTGGAAATTCGAGCCTCAATGGGGTTCTCCGTTTAAGCCTTGGGAAGAATCGGAAAAGAGGGTGCGCCTTTTCGCAACCAACTCGGCAGATGGCAAACCCGTGCAAGGAAATATCTCAAATCTAAACCTGTAGAATTCTACAGATTTAAGGGTTAAGCCCTTGATTTTATTGAGATTTGATTTGCTTACAATCTGTAAGCAATTGATTTCAACAACTCAAAACCCTTTTAGCATACACAAACTTTTTTGCTACAACTCAAAGGTGTTTCAGCATAAACAAGATGTCGTATGTGCAAAAAAATGCACATATCGAAATGCGAAATGACAGACGGCAAGCCCGTGCAAGCAATTGTTATTAGGAATTTCCTAACAACTTGATCGTTTCTCTTCTTCTTGCTGCTTCACCAGGGCGCACCCAACGAGACGCATTCCGGCTGGTTCTGCTTTATAGACAACAGCTAAGACGCTTTTGTCATCAAAATGAATGTGTTCTTCGATACGGACAGAGTCTCGTTCGGCCTGATTAACCAGATTGGCCTTCTCGAACGGGTCGCTATCTTCGCGAGCCTTGATGAGTTTTTGCTTATAAGTTTCTGCTTTGGATTGTGTCATATGAATCTCCTCTCTATTGATGCCGATTATAGTAAAGCGCAGCATCCCGAAAACAAGCTGCGCTTTTGTCTGTCTGATTGTGTCATTCCATAGGCGTCATCTCCACAGATTTAAAAAGGGCAATCTTCCTCCGGTGCCGGACTCGTTTTACGCACGTTAGTTGAGCGCACGTCTGCAGGCTTCTTGTCTAAAAACTGCATATTCTCGCTGATGATTTCAGTAACGTAACGATCAATGCCGTCTTTGTCCTTGTACTTACGAGTACGGAGGCGGCCTTCTACATAAACCGTTGAGCCTTTCTTTAGGTATTGTCCGGCAATCTCTGCCGCTTTCCCAAACAGGCTGATGCGGTGCCACTCAGTTTCTTCCTGGGCGTTGCCCTGGGCGTCTTTGTATTTCCGAGAAGTCGCGGCACTCAGGTTGCAGATTGCATTCCCGTTCTGAGTCTGGCGCACTTCCGGGTCTTTGCCCAAAGTCGCCACTAAAAACACTTTATTTACGCTTGGCATTCGAAACTCCTAAGTTCTTCTTTCAAATCTTTTGTGTCAATCTCTTCGTCCATTTCTTTGATAGTTTTGAGAAATTCATCTGCGCACTTCTTCATGGCAACAGGGTCGAATCTCTTTGAGATTTGGTAGTTGCAGTGAGGGGAGTACCTATACGCGCTAAATGGATATGTGACTGTAACAAGTGGCGTGAAGTCACTAAAAATCAGTTTGACGACCATTTCTTTGCAATAGCTGTCTGGTTGCGTAAGAATAAAAATGCCACCCACTGATGTCGCCTTAATGATCATGCTTTCATTCATTTTTCGTTCTCCTCCTTAGCCTTCTTTGCCATCTCAACGTATCGCATGTACATCTTCCCGAACGTCTCCGCTTCCTCAATCGAGAGAGTCAGGTGGTACTCGATCACGTCTCGATTCACGAACTCGACCTGCACCTCATCTGAGCTGTACTCGAAAATTGCACGCGTCTCAGTCTTTTCCATCGTTGTTTCTCCCTGTTCTGGCGCTCTCGAACTTCTTTTTTAAAGCCTTCCAGATGTCTTCAATCGCCCACCAAACCATGCCGCAAGCAGCGCCTACGCAGACAACGGCGGCAAGAATTGCGACGGCCCACATAATGATTTCCAGCGGAATAAAGTATCTCTCACACATGTTCTTATCCCTCCAACGCGAACGATTCACGTTGCGCCTCAGCACGATTAAGAATGTCCTCGTTAATGCGGTCTAGCTCTTCTTTTGTTGCGAGAAAGGAGCGCACATGTAGGTGCATATTCCAAACGCAGTAACAAAGCGTGCCGTCCCGGTTTACTATGTCTGCTCTGGCGTCCGACAGCATCGCCTGTTCCTCTCGTGAGAATTCGACTACCGGCACGTAGGCCTTAAAAGGCGCAGCCTGAGTCAGGGCCTTGATTTTCTCTAGGAGCGCGCACATTTGCCTTCGCTCCCAATATTGTTCCGTGCAATGCGTTCGCGTTCTTTCATCCAGTCGGTGATTCTCTTTTTCGAGAAAACCCATCCCATCGGCGTCCGAAACGCCCGAGGGAAATTGGCTTTGGCCTGCCACCGGTAAATCGTGCGCTGGCAAACGTTCCATTCACTAAGGAGCTGCTTCCAAGTAATGTAGTCTTCAATCATTTTGTGCCTCCTAAGTTGTGGCCTTTTCGATCAAACCCTCTCGCGTCATCCGGTCGCACTCCTTCCCTGTGCGAAAATATTTCTTTCCATCAAAACAGTCCCACAAAGGGAAGGAGAATTTCTTATGCAAAACTTTCAAACAGAGAAACAGAAACACGAGGAAGAAGTTTTGGCTCTAATTCAATTTCTTGCCGTTGTTCTCGGCGGGGGTATCCCTATAAAACCAGTACGCTTGTGTTCTGTTCCTACCACCTTTTATTCAGTACCACAGTGCGTTGATCACGCAACAACGGCTAATTACCACGAGAATGTTGCGGCGTTAACAGAGTACGCAAAACGTTGCGGACTTCTTGAGCCGTCATAGTTTCTACATCTTTCGCTGTAATCGGCAAAATGGGGTTGCGCTGTGGCTTATCGTCACCACAGAGCACCCCGTGAGCCGCAACTAGCTCGTTCACTAAGATGTAAGGAGCTAACGCCGAGTGTCTGGCTGACTCCAAAACTACTTCCCAAATTTCCCGTTTGTCATCCCATGTCATGATTCTTCATTCTCCTGTCTGGCGACCAAGGGGAGGGGGCCCGGAGTCCACCCTGAAGAGGCCACCTCCCGCTCAGTCAAGTCACGCGAGCAAGTCCTCGTCCGTGATTTCTTTCTTGACCTCGCCGGTAGCGGGGTCGGCCTGGGGCGGGATGGGGTTGGCTGCAGGAATCGGAGCCGCGGCCTCTGCCTTGGCCTTAAGCTTGTCCTTGAGAGACTTCTTTTCCTCGACCTTCGGGGCTTCTTTTACCGACTCGGACTTGAAGAAGTCCGCTGCAACGGCCATGCCGTCACGTAAAGACGAATAAACCTTGCGCAGGCGAACAACCTGCGCCGGGCGAATGGCTTCGATGCGGCACTGACAGAAGTCCTCGATCATTGCCTTTGTCACGCCATAAGGCTCGAAAGACTCAACCAGTTTCTTGATGCCTTCTTTGCTCACGTCAGCCGTGGCCTGCATGGTCACGTTGCACTGGTTGACGGCGGCCTCAATGACGTCGCCCGGGATTACTGCGAGGATACAGGCGCGCAGGCGGCGAGACCCCTGGTTTGCTACCAGCTCGTAGATGTCTCTAGGATCTTCGAGCTTGTACGTGCCCTTGCGAGTGGAGCGAATGTGCGGTACGGTAAAAGTGACCTCGCGTCGCGTATTCGTTTCGACGTCCCAGGCGAAAGCCTGAACCTCGGACTTTCCGCCGGCATTGGAGAGTTCACGGATGCCGAATTGCATATTTCCCCACTGTTGGGCGACGGCCTCAGCCAGGCGGATGGACGGACCGGAGATTTCAGAGCCGCCGCGCGCGTACTGATAGACCGCAGACTGTGCCAGGCTCGGGCGTGTGCAAGCGTTCAAGATGCGGTCCATGGCGACACGTTGATCGCGCGGATTCATCCGAGCAATGACAAGCGCGGCCTGGACTTCGGCAACGGCACGGTTAGATTCGGCCGTAGCGGTCGAGGGAAGGTTCGACCCCTGGGCGTTCACGACGCCGAAGGGGTTAGCGGTAACGATTGTATTTTCCATAGTTAGGACTCCTTTACGATTTAAATTGCTTTCAAAGTGAACCGACGCACCGGAGCGCCGAGTTTCAGAAATTGTTTATAAATATCAGGCATCTTCGCTTTCAGGCTTGCCGAATCAAGACGAGCGACGGGCTTGCCGGACTTCCATGTGGCGACAATTTGGCCGCCGATACCTAGGGACTCATTTGTCCCCATGTAACCCTGAATCGTGGCAAGGGCGGAGGATTCGATTTCCTTAACCTTTGCCATTTCCTCCCGGGCAGAGCGGAGCGTGTCAAGGGCCTTAGCCACTTCGTCCGATGCTTCAATCGTTTCCGGACGGCTCACGGGGAATGCCATTGCGACTTCGGAAAGAGAACGTGGAGCAGGGGGTGTTTTGGTTTCGACCAGATGCCAAAACTTCCTTTCCTCGTTAATCAATAGGGCCGCTAGCTCCGGATCGTTTTTGACTGTGTAAATACGGAAGTCGGACGCGCCGATTAAGACAGCCACATCGCACAGTTCCATTCCGGTCACTGTCATGTAGTGTTGTACCTGCGTGAGATAGTATTCAGGGATTTCGTCAGTCCCCTCTTCGCCCCAGTCTGCGCCGGAGCGAGACGTCTTGATTTCAAGAACGCGATCGGCGCAGAGGCCATCCACATTGGCAATCATGAAGGGGTGATCGCCACTGCGGAAAAGATGCCCGGGGCATTCGACCGCACGGCCAGTCTTGTCGGAGTACGCCTGGCGGATAACGGGCTCCAGACGGCGGCCCCATTCCATGCTGGCGTTGTCTTCTTCATCGAAGACTTCTCCAACCTTGCTGTTGTAAACGTCAAGAGGCGTGCACCATTTTGAAAGACCGAGAATCGCTGCGACGTCAGAACCGCCGATACCGGACTGACGCTCTTTTAACCACTCGATACGTGTTGTCATTTTCTAGATTCCTTTTTCCCTCCGGTTGGGTTGGCTAGAATCGGTAGCGGTCACAACCTATCTAGCCAACCCTGGAGGAAACTTTTATGTCTGATAAACCTGTTACTAAAACTCTTGAAGAGCTTGTTGCCGAACTGTCTGATGAAATCGAAAAGCTCAAAAACAAAATCGCTCAGATTGAACAACGGCTAAACAAAAACCATCTCCGTTAAAAACCTTCTTCTTCAATGATTTTCAAGGCCGCCTGAACCTTCTCGGTGTACTTTGAGAGAGCCTCAAGCGCGGCCTTCGTGTCACCGGCCTTGGCGTGGTCTTCCAGGTAGTAGCAGACAATCTCAGAAATACGGTCTGCCAATGCGTTAGCTCCTCCGTCTGCGTACATCAGCCTGCTTACTTGATTTTTCTTGTCCATCTTTGTCTCCTCTTTTGGTGGGGGCTTGGCCGTGTCGGTAAGTGGCTGTCTGTTAAAACGGCCTCGCCCTCGTAAACTGTTAATCGCTTATTTCGGTGGCTCTCTCGCCTAGTGCGACGGCGAATCTTGTGAACTCATCCACGACGTCTTGTGCCGCTTTTTTTGCGGAGTCCTCATCAGCGAGGCACGTCAGTACGCGTTTTGTGTACTTGTAGTAGAGAGCGCCACGCGCCATCTGTCGCGCGATGGCGTTAGACAGAAAAATTTCCTCGATGAGGATTTTGTCAAGCTCGTACTTGAATTCTTTGAAGATTTTGAACCCATTACTGTCGTAGTAATTCATAGTTACATCCCCAAGAAAGCCGGTGCCCACAAGAACGCACCGATTGCGATAACGAAGACGATCAACGGTAATGTGTCTTCGAGAAACTCGCCGAGCCATGTCGGCGGGGCCTTCGCCTGGTGAAGGTTCTTAATTGGTGTGTCAATCGTCAGCATTTGTTTTTCCTTCTTCTCCGTGAGAAGATTGAGATGCGGGAATCCTCAAAACCGCAAACTCAATCTTCTTTTGGAGAAACTTTTATGTTTGATGAACAAAATCCTCAAAAGTTCTATGTCGGTCAACAGATGCCAAAACTTTCAAAAGCTGAAGTGCTTTTCTTTGGCCTTATACAATCTGGTGCAATCAAACTTTCTTCCGTTCCAATGCCAAATCCCGAGAAAGAAGTGTGCTTTGTTGATGAGCGAAATCCCGATGTCATGACGCCTCTCCAGCACGACCTTGAGCTTCTTTCTAGTTTGTATGAACAGTGCCGACGTTTTGCTGCTCGGCATGAAAAGCACGGAGGCGCTTGATTTCTTTCTCGTACGACTCCAGTTCTGTGAAGATCTTGTTTTTTAGTTCACCAAGGTCGCGTTCGATTCCGCGCTCCCTCAATTGCCCCACGTAGGCGTCGAGCATGCGCGGTAAGCGACTTTCTCGGTCAAGCGTCGAAAGCATTAGGTATCTGTACTCGTCAATCATCTTGGACTCCTTGCGCTATTGCGCTGTTGTGTTCTTTTCATTGCGCAATATATCACAAAACGAAGAAACGAAACAGAAACGAAATGAAAATGTTTGACGAATGTCAAAAAAAGTCCGAGTAGTTGCACTCGGACTGATTCGTTGAAAGCGCAGGTGCTTTTATTTCTTAAAGAAAACCATCCAGGCTTCTACGCGCGCAACAACGGCAGATACCTCTGCCGGTTCGCCGTTAAGACGAGGGTTTATTGGTGTAATAAACATTCTGCCTTTGGCGATTTCGAGGATTCCAAACGTATAAATATGTTTGTCTTCAATTAAACCAACGGCAAATTCCTGAGACGGAGACGGGCAGCGAGGGTTTTTTTCTACGGACAGATAGACAATGCTGCCTCGCGGTGCCGTCGGTGCCAGCTCGTCGGTCGGCATCACGAGCGACAATAGCCCCAGACAATCAGGGTCATCGTGTAGCATCGCTTGTGCACGCGCGTATTTGCTTGATAATAATGGAAAGTTAAACAGGTCGTCAGGCTCAATCTGGACGTCCTCTGTGCGTGCGCGGCGAAGGTTCGCATCGTCTTTCTTTACCGGAACTGATGTGCCGGCGTCCGGAATTTTCAACAGTGTATCGAGAGCGTCCTTGAAACGATTGTCTTCTTCTGACAGTAGGACGTTTTCAAGGGTATATGAATCAATTCCAAGCTTTGACGTGACAAGCATCACGGATGATCGTCTCGGTTTTGTTTCAGGTTTAGTTAGCCGGAGAATGGTTGACGCAGGAACGCCGAACTTACGGCCTAGCTCGTTTAGAGACAGGCCTGATGCATCCTTAAGCTTTGTTATGTTTTCGGAAAATATAGTCATAGTTGCATTTCAGGTTTAGGCGCAACGCTGAAAACCTGACTTGATTTTATAGCATTGCTATTCAGATTCCGTTCTCCTCCTGTATCGTTGTTGCTATTTCGCTTGCATTTCGTATCCGTTTCGATATAGAATTGATATGGTAAAGGAGGTAGGAATGCTCAAGTACATTTCCGCTCAGAAGATGGTCAGAGATTTCCGGAAGGTTCAATGGTCGTACCAGCGAATCGGGCGATTCAGTGGGCTTCCGGCATCGACGCTAATCCGCGTTGCGTCCGGCAAATCGATTCCTCGCGAGTCAACGGAGGAAAAGATTCGCGTTGCCTATAAAAAAATATTTGAAAACTAGGAGAAAAGTATGAACGGTACAGATCTCTTCTTTTCTGTCGGTTGGGGCGGCTCTGCCGTCTTCTACCGTTCAGCGGTAACCGCCCCAAAGACGGAAAGGAGGTTTTTAAATGGCTCGATATAGAAAAATCGATCCGCGAATCTGGAATGACGCGAAGTTTTCGTCCTTTTCGTCAGAGGCAAAGCTTCTTTTCATGTACTTACTGACAGCACCGGCAATGACGATGATCGGTGCCATTCCGATGCGAGCATCGTCCGTCGCAGCAGAACTCGGACTCGACTCGAAACGGTATGCCATACGGTATAGGGAACTGTATGACGTGGGTATCGTAGAGTATGACGAACGTGGTCTTTTTTGGGTAAAAAATTTCCTAAAGTACAACCCGCCGGATAACCCAAAAGTCGTCCTTTCGTGGCGAAATTCCATCGACCTTTTGCCAGAATGTCCGCTGCTTTCTAAAGTCTTGGAGTCTGCAAAAACCCATTGTTTTCAACGTGGTGAAGGGTACGCGGAAGCATTCAGGAAGTGTATGCCAGACGGTATGGCATACGGTATGGCAAACGGTATCGCATACCCTATGGCATATCAGGAACAGGAGCAGGAGCAGGAACAGGAATATATTAATGATGCTACGCATCATTCGTCCTTTTCTCCCGAAAACGACGCTCAGCAAAGCTCAGTTGAGAAAATTTCTCAACCTCAAAAATCACTTCAGATTCCATACGAAAAAATCGTCGATCTCTACAACGGGATGTGTACCCCCGGATGTGTGGCGTGTTTGAAGCTTACGCCTAGTCGCAAGCAGTCAATCCGTCTCCGTGCTAACGAGCTTGCAAAGTTTTGGCAAGCGGAAAGCCCGGATGAAATCATCGAGTGTTTCCGGAGAATCTTCGAGCGGGTTAAGGATTCCGACTTCCTCATGGGGAGAACTCAACGCTCCGGAGATCATTCGAACTTTCGTGTCGACCTGTCTTGGATTCTCAAGTCCGAGAACCTCACAAAAATTCTTGAGGAGAAATACGCATGATTCACGACAGAAGAAGCGCTATAGAGCAAATCGAAGCTCCAAGAAGCGAGCCGAGGCGTTGCAAGGTAGACGGTTGCACGTGTCCCCCCTGCGTCGACGGCTTGTGCGAGTGGCACGACGAAGCTCAGAACGTATCTGCTTGGCCCAAGATTACACGGATTATGCAGACTCATGAGTTCAAATACTTGGCGTGGTATTGGCAGGAACTCAGCAAGTGGATCAGTCGGGAAATGATTGATTACAAAGCCGACGAAGGCAAAATCAAGTGGATTGCCACTGCTGACATGATCGACCTCTTCCGAAAGCGCTTGCACGACTTCGGCATCGATCCAGAGCAGACGATGCGTCAGACAGATGAGCATGGTCCGGAACGCTTGCGTCACTACGCACTTCGAATGCGGTCTCTGGTTATGGACAAAGTCATGACCGATACAGGGGCAAAGATGTCTCGATCTGTCAGTCCGCAATTCGCAGCACAACACGGGGGATTTCGACCAATCTCATCGTGGATTGAAGAGCCTGACTTTGAGGAGGTATAGGTATGAGTCAAGCTGCCATCGATTCGATCCAGAGCTTCGCAATTCTGTGCATCGCGTTCGCCTGCATTGCAAATGCTTTGTGTCTTCCGAGATTAAAGGACTATGACGAGCGCTTCAGCATCGTGTATTGGGTTCGTCGTATAAAAAGCCATTTCCATCGGAACTCAAACGATAAGGAGGCGTAGACATGGGCTACATCGAAATTTTCCGGTTCGTCGAGGTGCAGGAGATTCGTTTTTAACAACAAAAGGAGAAAAGCATGTTAATAAAGGTTGACTACGTAGCAGAACTCAAAATCGAGCTTCTGAAAGTGCAGGCCGAGTTTGCTGACCTGAGCCTCAAAATCGAGCGACTTGAGCAGTTTTTAGACGAGTCAAAAGGGGCTGTAAGCGCAACCGGACGGGGTGTTAAAGCGTTTTTAAAGGACGGCTGGCGTTTTAAGGGCGTGACGATCACACATCTGGCGATGCTCCATGCTCAAAAAGAAACGATGTGCGTCTATCGCTCCATCCTGTCTGACCGAATGAATGACATGAGAAAGACGCTTCGCTCGCAATCGAAGAAGCGGAGCAAAAAAGCATGACCACAGCGGAAATGCTCGAACGGGTGAAGGACGCGTTCCGGACCGGCTATGCCGACGTGCGTCGACGTGTTGTCCTTGCCGAGGGAGTGCGGCGTTACAGGAGCAACAAAGACCTTGAAAGGGCCTACGTGCAGGGCTACGCCAAGGCCGTAAAAGAAATATCGGAAGAGGCTCGCAGGGAAAAGACAAAAAGGAGCAGATATGAATTTAAAGGGGAAAAGGCATGAGAGACACGGTGGATTGGCAGCAGACAGATTGGCGCGTTGAGCGCATGGCTCGGCAGTACGGACTCGATCATCAGCTCAGAAAATTGCAGGAGGAACTCGCGGAACTCTCAGAGGCAATCGCCGTGCATCTGAGATCGCCGACACCGGTTAGTCGCAAAGAAATCATCGGAGAGGCGGCGGACGTGCACTTTCTTTTACGACAAATCGGGGTTCTTCTCAACGTGGATAGTGCAGGTATCGACGAAATTGTTGACTACAAGTATCGTCGACAACTGATGAGGGAGGGGCTGTACGAATGACGCAAATCATCCCTATGGCGCTGGTCCTTTCTTGGCCTCCGGCGCAGCTCACGCCAAACTCGCGCTGCCACTGGGCGCAGAAGGCTCGAGTCGCCAAGAGGGCCAGGGGTGAGGCATACGTCCTCGCTCGTGCCTACTTATCCGAAAACCACATCATATTTAATCCGAAGGCTGTTGAAAAAATCTCAATCGAGTACACCTTCACGCCTCCGGACCGCCGCGCTCGGGATGATGACAACCTCATCGCTGCTATGAAGCCGTTTCGTGACGGAATTGCCCAGGCATTGGGCGTGGACGACAACTGCTTTCGCACGCAAGAGGCTGCGTTCGCATCGGTTCCTAGGCGACCTGCCTTTGTGTGTGCCCATATTCGCATAGAGGTCCGCGATGATTGATGCGATTGATCATGGTCTTTTGCCGCTGGAGGCGCAACTGATTCTCAAAAAGGCGCACAGAGAAGCGTCAGACTTTCCTGGAGATTTCGGGAGAGCCGTTGTTATCGAGAGAGCAATTGAGAGGGTAAAGCGTGACTTTCCGCAGTTTTTTCGACAGAAAGGTGATTGCAGTCTCAGACTCCGGACACGCAATCGGTGAGGATCATCCGCTTGCGCGCTACACGGACGCCGACGTAAGGGCCGTGCTCATGCTACGGGAGGCAGGATTTTCTCTTCGTGCTATCGCGGAAAAAATGGATATGCCGGTCAGAACGGTGCGCGGCTACATCTCTCAAAGAACCAGGAACTGTTCGGTCGCAGATTATCGGGTGAGGAAGATATGCCAAGGAAAACAGAACTCACAGTAAAGCAGAAAAAATTCGTAAAAGCTATCGCCTCGGGGACGTCTGCAACCGAGGCCGCCATCAAGGCCGGATACTCAAAAAGGTCCGCAAAAGTCACTGCGTCCCGAACGCTAACACGCGCTAACGTCCGGGCGGCTCTTGATAAAGAGATTGATTCTGCAGCGAAAAAGGCAGGCGTTTCGCCTGAATGGGTTTACAAAAGCCTGAAGCACCTTCACGACTTCAATTCTCAGATCATCACAAAAGATGACGGCAACAACGAGATGATCAATGCGATGGTTTCTCTCGACGCAACGAAGTCCATCGGCAAATTCCTCCGCATGGGCGAGAAGGTCGATGACACGAAAGATGAAACTCTCAAGATTCTGGCCGAAACGTTGCGTGAGAAATTGAGCAATGAGTAAGAAGGGTGTAGCAACTGCAGCGACTTTCAGGGCCGTCACACGAGGACGCGCTAAAGCAGGATTTAATCTGGACACGCCTTCAGGCATACAGGATGCGCTGACTACGCTCGCGGTGAAGTGCTCAAAAGACCCGCTGCGCTTCGTGCAGCTAGCGTTCCCGTGGGGTAAGGGCACGCTCGAAAGGTATTCTGGACCGGACAAGTGGCAGACAGAAATTCTCACCGCCATGCGCGATAGGCTTCAGTCCGGACATGAGCGTGAAGAGGTTTATCAAGACGCAACGGCTGCGGGGCATGGTGCCGGTAAGAGCGGCCTGGTTGCCTGGCTCGTCCTTTGGGCCTTGTGCACTTACCCGGATACGCGCGGCGTTGTGACGGCCAACACGGAAACGCAGCTGCGCACAAAAACTTTTGCCGAAGTGGCCAAGTGGTACAACGTGTGCCTGTTCAAAGATTGGTTCACCTGCTCGGCGATGAGCATTTACTCAAAGCAGCCAGGGCATGATAAGACGTGGCGCATTGACGCGATTCCGTGGTCCGAGACGAATCCAGAGGCGTTTGCGGGCTTACACAATGCAGGCGCCAGGACGCTCGTGATTTTCGATGAGGCATCTGCTATTTCGAACGTCATTTGGGAAGTCACGGAAGGCGCTTTGACCGATAAGGACACAGAAAAATTTTGGCTTTGCTTCGGCAACCCGACACGAAACACGGGCCGGTTTTTTGATTGTTTCAACCGTTTCCGCCATCGCTGGGTGCATCGGCACATCGATACGCGAAATGCCGTGATGTCTGACAAGACTCAGATTCAGAAGTGGATTGACGATTACGGCGAGGACAGCGACTTCGTGAAGGTCCGCGTGCGTGGCGTATTTCCGTCCTCTTCGAACATGCAGTTTATCAGTCGGGACATTGTGGACACAGCAGCGCAGCGCGAATCAGACCCGCAGTCAATTATCAACACAGTTTGCATTCTCGGCGTTGACGTGGCCCGATTCGGTGATGACAGGTCCGTCATCTTTTGCCGGGTAGGAATGGATGCGCGTTCGTGGAAACATCGGGAATATCGAGGGCTTGACGGCTGGCAGTTAGGGGCAAAGGTTGCGGAGTTTTACAACGATCTCGTGAGCGCCGGCGCAAGGCGCGTCGTTATCAACATCGATGCAGGAGGCGTTGGCTCAAGTCCGTTGGATTGGCTGCGCAAAAACGGCTATGAGGTCAACGGCATCAATTTCGGTGAGTCGCCGAACAGAAAGGACCTGTATGCGAACAAGCGTGCCGAAATGTGGGCCCGTGGCCGCGAATGGCTTAGGGCCGGCGGGCAGATTGAAGACTCCGACGACCTGATTACGGACCTGACAGGCGTGGAATTCGGTTATACGCCCAAGAACCTTCTTCTTCTTGAAAAGAAAGAAGACATGAAAAAGCGCGGGCTATCTTCGCCTGACTTGGCCGATGCATTGATGCTCACCCTCGCAATTCCGATGAACGAGTACCTTGCAGATATCCAACCTGTCACGCCGTACCGAAATAATCGCCGCACCGAAACGCGCGACCCATATGCGTAGCCAGGGTGTGCGCATATCTGCCTGCGTGCACTTGACAATTCGAATTGCGTTGGGAGGGATGATCGCGTGAAATACAAAACGATGACTTGCGCACAGATGCTGGCAAATCCGCTTTACGAAGGTTTGTGGCATGAATATCGCGACGAGGCCTCGTACACGGCCGAAACGGCAGTGCCGGATTTTGATCACTATCAGGCGCTCGAAGACATGGGCAACTTTGATATCACTGGCGTATTTGATGATAACAACCGCTTGATTGGTTTCTTCACGTTGATTCTGAGCAAGCTCCCCCATTTCAAAGCGCAATTGCTGGCATCGACCGAGACGCTGTTTCTTTCCAAAGATGCGCGAAAAGGCTATGCCGGCGTTCAACTTGTCCGACAGATGCAAAAGCGCGCCAAAGAACTCGGCGCATCAACACTTCTAATCGGAACTCGGGCCGGAACTCGCGGCGAAAAGCTTTGTGAAACGATGGGCTTTGAACGTCAAAACACAGTGTGGGCGGTGCGTCTATGAGTAGCGAAATTGTTTTCCGTAAGAGCGACGTGATTCCTCCGTGCAAGCCGGAAGAGTTGCGGAAGATGACAAAACTCATCGAGTTTTTGAATGGAATCAATCCGAACGCATCAACGAAAGACGTGCCGACAGAACACTTTATCCATGCCGGATGCTATGTCAGAACGTGCATGGTCCCGGCAGGAATCGTTTGTGCGGCAGTTGAAATCATTGTCCCAACAGTTTTGGTGATTTGCGGAAGGGGAACTGCTTATTGCGGAGACAAAAAGTGCGAGATTGATGGGTTTTACGTCATGCGAGGCGAAGCGCCAAGGCAGATGGCCTTTTCTGCGGAGAAAGATACATATATGACTATGTTTTACGCAACCGACAAAACCGATCCTGTCGATTGCGAAGAAGAGTTTACAGACCAAACAGATTTACTTTTGACAAGGAGATAACTATGTCAGGTGGAGCATCGGCGGCAACGGCTGCTTGGGTAGGCGTTGGTATTGCGGCAGCCGGAGCTGCGGTTTCGGCGTATCAGAACGATCGCAAGATGCATCAGCAAAAGCTTGCTGCTCAGAAGGCGGAGGCTCGTGCCAAAGAGACGGCAGAGCGCTCGGCACAGGAAACTCGTCGCCAAAACGGGCGTGAGGCGGACATTTCGTCGTTGCTTGAGCAGAACAGCAATCAAGGCCTCTCGGGAGGTTCTACGTTGCTCAATGGGGCCCAGGGCGTGGACAAGTCCAAATTAAGCCTGGGCGGTGGTTCGACTTTGGGCTAAATCGTTTCAATTTTTGGGATTTCTCATCATGGAAGGGAAGGATTTACGAGACCACATCTTGCGCCGCTGGGGGGCGCTCAAGACTGAGCGGGAACCCTTCGTGGAGCAGTGGTCGGAGATTTCACGACACATCACTCCGGCAAGCGGACGGTTCTTCCCACAGACCCAGAAGAACAACGCACGCGATCGCTGGAACAAGATTTACGACAATGCGGCAACGTATGCGTCGAGCATCTTATCCTCGGGCCTACAATCGGGCATGAACGACCCTGCGACGCAGTGGTTTGACCTGACGACAGGCTCGCCTGAACTCGATGAGTCGCACGGCGTGAAGGTTTATCTTGACCGAGTGCGCCGCATCCTTGAGATGGCTTTCGAGCGCACGAATACGTATCAGTCATTGCACCATGGATGGCGCGAGGTTGGCGTTTTCGGCGTGTGTGCAATGCTTGTAATCGAAGAGCCCGTAAACGGCTTTCATTGCTATCCGCTTGTGTGTGGCGAATACTGCCTCGGAACCGATGCGCAGAACCGCCCGAACACGCTGTATCGTCGATTTAGCATGACGGCTGAGCAGATGCTCATGCAGTACGGTCGCGCAAAAGTTTCACGTGCAGTGGTTGAGGCATACGACAACGGGCAACGCGATAAGAACTACAAGTGCATTCACGCCATCGAGCCGCGCGAGATTCGTGACCGTACCAAGAAAGACAACCGAAACATGCCGTATCGGTCCGTTGTCCTTCAGATTGATACGGACGAGGGAAAGGACGGCATTCTTGAGGAATCAGGTTACAACGAATTCCCGGCGGTTGTCGGTCGCTGGGGCGCGAATGCTTCGGATGTGTACTCTGAAGAGTGCCCCGGCATTGTTGCCATTGGCGACACGAAACAGCTCCAGCACGAAAACCTGCAGAAGGGCAACGCGATTGATTACGCCGTGGACCCTCCTTTGATTCTCCCGACGTCAGCTCAGCATCAGGCGCTTGATTTCCTACCGGGCGGACGGAACTTTATCGACATGCCGACGGCGAACAACGTTGTGCAGTCTGCGTGGAATGTGCGCCCTGACGTGCAAGCTTTAATGGCTGATATGCAGGAAATTAAGCAGCGAATCTTCCAAGCATTCTACGTTGACATGTTCCTGATGATCAGTCAGGCGAACAAACATCAGATGACAGCCGAAGAGGTTGCTCGTCGCAACGAAGAAAAGTTAATGCTTTTAGGGCCTGTTCTGTCCAGATTCAACAACGAAGTGCTGAAATGCCTGATTGAGCGTGCGTTCAACATCCTCTCCCGCGCCGGTCAGATGCCTCCGCCTCCGCAAGAATTGGCAGGACAGACCCTCCAGGTCCGATACATGTCCATGTTAAGCCGAGCACAACATTCGCTACGTGCGAACAGTCTGGACCAATTTCTACAGCGCATCGGGCAGATTGCGCAGTTTAAGCCCGAGGTGTTTTCTAAGCTCGACCCGTTTGAGGCGGTTGACGAATACGCGGACTACTACAGTGTCGCGCCGTCAATCATTGTGCCGACGGACCAAGCCAAGGCAGAGATTGAGAAGCAGCAACAGGCGCAGCAACAGCAGGCCATGGCACAACAGCAGGCGCAGGCTGCGGACAATCTATCCAAGCTCGGACGTGTGCCGGCTGACGATTCGAACATGGCGGGTGCATTAGTGAAGGGGATGGCTCAACAGGCAGGAGTGGCGTAAATATGGCAGGTGACAGCACTTTGACTCCGGCGGGCGCGGGGTACATTAGCCTTGCGTCCACAGCGGTTTCGGGACTCGTTTCGGCTTTCGGCTCCATTGGGGCAACTCGCTATTCAAATGCGATTGCTCAGAGTCAAGCGAACATCGCTCGCTTGAATGCCCAGATGATGGAACAGCAAGCCCAGGCTGTGTTTCGGTCCGCCGAAAAGGACATTGTCCGGAAAACCATGGCCGCAGGTCAGGTCAAGGGCAAACAGCGTGCGACTTTGGCCGCGAACGGCATTGCCGTCGGCACGGGTTCGGCAGCCGAAATTCAAGCATCTACTGACCTCATTAAAGAAATGGACACAATCACGATGCGCCAGAACGCGACGCGCCAGGCGTGGGGCTATCGCATGAAAGCAGCTGGATACGAGGGCGAGGCTTACATGGCGCAGGCCAACAAGCAAAGTGTTTGGGGAAATTTCGGCGCAAGTGTTCTGGGAGCCGCTTCGCAGGTTGCCAATCAGTATCTGGGCTACACAGCCCTGGGCGTCTTCGGTGACGGTACGCAGAAAGCCGCGCCGATTGAATACAAAAATGTGAAACTCAATGGGGTTTTAGGCGGAGGTAAGTAAATGCCGATTGTTCCGATGTTTCAGGGCGGTGTAGCAACCGAACGCGACAATGCACAAACCGGAATGGGTTCTTCGGAAATCCGCATCCCCCGTCCTACCTACGACTACGAAAAGAACTATCAAGAGGCAATCAAGCCGATTGTTGAGTTTGGTAAAACCGCAAGCAAGGCAGCTGAAATCATCGCGAATCGCAACGTGAAGGCAGAGGCGGACGAAGCCGAACTCAAGTATTTGGATATTGAGCGCCGAATTCTTTACGGTCAGGGTGGTGATGAGCAGAGCCCCGCCGGTGGCTCAGGTGACGACGGAATCTACAAAGACGTTCCGAACAATGCCGTGCCGATGCCAGACAACTCAGCACAGGTCGACGCTCAAGAAACAAACGACGATGGCATCTACAGGCAGATTCCGAATGGGTTCTTTGCAACCCAGGGCAAAAACTCTGTCGATACATTCAACGGTTCAATTGAAGTCCTAAAGAAAGAATCGCAAAAGCTTCTTGATGGCCTGTCTCCCTGGGCGCGTGAGTCTCTGCAGTCACGAATCAATGATCGTTTGGCCTCAGCTCAAACTCGTATGCTTCAGTGGCGAAACAATCAAGAACAGGCATGGCACCTTTCTTCGTCCGAGGCGCGCATTCAAGGGCTTATCCGAAGCGCGGCCGACAATCCGACAAGCCGTGACTATTTGGCCAAGACTAAGGCAAGCATCGATGCGGAAGTGGATTACATCGCATCTTTGCGTGGATACGATGCCAAGCAGACTTCTGCACTTAAATCACAGTATCACGACCTTGCGGAAGCGAGTCGCTACACAACATGGGCACAGGACAACCCTGTCGGAGCCTTGTCCGACTTCCAAACGAATCAGAAAAGCATCTCGCCTGAGATTCGCTCCAAACTAAGCAGCGAGCTTTTTAGAACTGCCGCCCCACAGCTTGGGCTTGCGCTCTCGGATAAGTACGGCGATTCAATTCTGGACAAGAAAGACTTTATCCGGGAAATGACCAAGCCCGGCGCTCGGACAGGAATTCCTGTTATTGACGGGCTTACCACTGTTCAGCGCATTTCTCTTTGGCAATCGGCTCATGCCTATGCGTCCCAGAAGAGAACATCGGCCCAGAACGAGCTCGGTGTTGCAACCAAGGATGCCCTCTCTGAGATTGCGACCTATGGGTATTTGAAAAATGGCGGTCCGTCTAAGGAGCAGTTTGTTGCCGCCTATGGCGAGGCCAAGGGCACCGAACTCTTTGAAAGCTACGAACGCAGTGCAGAGACGACCAAGGCCGTGCACGACTACGCAGGAATGACGGATGAGGAAATTGCATCAGACGTCGCAAGTGCTAAGCCTGTACCCGGAGCAAGTGACTTTGCAGAACGAAAGAAACTCTACGATGCGCGTGTAACCGCCTACTCACAGCTTTCTAAGAAGCGACGCGAGGACCCAGTTGCCTTTGCAGTGATGGGCGGCCAGTACGGCTACGAACCGCTTGACTTCGGTAACACAGGCAAGCTCGTTTCTCAGCTGCAGAACCGTGTTGAGAAAGCCAACGAGGTCAGTAAGGCCTGGGGCGCGAATCAGCGCTTGTTCTCCAAAACGGAACTTGACGGCCTTGTGAAGGTTTTGGATTCATCGACAATTGACCAGCGGGTCGGATTGCTCACGACGATTGCCGAATCTATCGGTAGTGATGGACTGCGTATTGTCTCAGACCAAATGACAAAAAGCAGCGAGGTTTACGCCATCGCAATGGCCGGGATGGATATGACTCCTGGGGAGATTGCTCCGGGCGAAATGTATCTGCGCGGGTTAGATGCGATTGACACAGGCCGAGTGAAGATTGACACGGCCAAAGTCGAAGGCACAGATGCATCTATTGCGAACACAATTGGCGACGAGCCAGAAGACGGCATTAAGGGCGTATTTGATTCTCCGGACGCAGCCGAAATGACGCGCAAGATGGCCAAGGGTGTTTGGGCTTACCAGAGTCTTGCCGGGGTATCGCATGACCCCGCAGCTGCTGTTAAGACAGCCCTCGGCGGCGAGGTCTTTTCCTACAACCATCGCAAGATTGTGCTCCCTCGGGGCGTCGAGGGCTCAACTACCTTTGGCGATGATTTCGGCACGCTGTTGAATAAAAAGGCTTATCAGATTCGCACCAAGGTCACGAACTATCAGTGGATGGGGAAACCGCTCACACGTGATCAAATGGCCGACGCTTTGCATGATTTCGATTTGAAGACAGAGAAGATTAATCCTGACGGCTCGGTTCTTTACAGCGTCCAATCTTCGGGCATTCCTGTCTATACGGACAAGGGCAATCTTTTCACATTTACCCTCAGTGCGCCTTCCAAAGAAAAAAAGTAATCATTTTTAGGGGATAGTCTATGTTTCTTGAGCAGGTTTTTAATCCGATTGAAAACCGACCGACTCTCTCAAAAGAAGAAATTGATGCCTCTTTTGACAATTTCTACGGAAAGGGCGAACGTCCGCTGACTTTGCCGGATGATATGTCCGGGCAATACAACACGCAGCTTACTCCGGATGAAGAATCTGTCTATCAGGCGTGGGCAAAAGGACAGGGGCGAGAAAAGGACGTTTTTAATTACGACCTGCGCGGCGCTTGGAAAGAACTCCAATCGGGAACGATGAGCGAAGACGAACGCGGGCATTTAGGTGATAAGTACAAAAAGCCGAATCACCCGACGTTTAGCACCGAGTCGATTTACAACGGCAAAGACGGCTATCAGGGCGGAATTTGGAGCAGAAACGGAAACGTTGATGTCTATACGCCTCAGCACAAATTGACGCCCGAGCAGGCCAAACGCTTAAAGCTTTATTTCGCACAGAATGAAGACGGCGTGGCTCTTAACCTGAAAGACAAGGTTTACGACAATCCAACAATTCAATTAGCTCCGAAGTCTGTCGGTGCATTCGATGGGCTTGCGAAGGGAATTCTGTATCCGATTCCTAACGCTTTGGTCCGGATGGGTTCTGGTGCTCTCATGGTTGCGTCAAAGGCGATGCCGTGGGTGCGCGATGACTTTTTAAAACAGATGGAGCAGGCATCTCTCGATTTGGACAAGTGGAATCGTGCGAATTTTGGTGCGAATCCGGAAACTATGGGTAAGGCAACGCAGGTTATTCATGGCCTTGTGGGGATGCTTGCCGAATTGGGAGTGCTTACGACGGGAGTAGGTGGAGCGGCAGGCCTCGCGATTAAAGGAGTCGGCGCAGCAGAGAAACTTCGCAAGACGTCCATTGCCGTCGGCTCAGCCTTGTTCGGTACTGATATAGGAATTTCGGAACGTAATCGCCTTGTGGCCGAAGGGGTGGATGAGGATACGGCATTTAAAGCAGGCGCTGTTTCTGGCCTTCTCAACACAATTGGCGCAGCAATTCCTCCGTTCTTAGGCAGCAGCCGTACTTGGTCAGCCCTGTACGGTGCCGGCAGTAACGTAGCCTTGAACTATGCCGAGCTCTCAACAATTTCCTACGTTCTGGATCATCAGGACTACACGGAGCTTGCCAAGCAGTATGAGCTGAACATGGTCGATATGCTTGTCTCTGCTGGCGTGGGCGCATTTATGGGTACGGCCTTCTGGCGCAATCCCCTTGACGTCAAATACGACAAGGCTCAGACGCGTCTTTTTGAGCGCTACAAGTCTGATCTTGAAGCCGGTGGAGTGTTTAAACCGGAAGAAGTGAAAGCGCAGGCCGATATCTATTCGCGCGCGGATCTGTCTTTTGCTCGTGTAAACAAGGTCGCCCCGGATAAGGTGGATGACTTTGCGCCGAATATTAAGTGGTCCGATGATAGAAAAACTCTATCTGTGCCCGAAGAATATGCCATGCCGATTACGCAAGGCAATGAATGGCATATGGGGCCGTCTCCGAAGCGAAAAGCAGAAGAGCAGATGCCTGTCTTGAAAATTACAGAAGCTCCGCTTGGAAGTCCGATCTCGATTGACTATACGACGTCCATCCTAAAGGACGGCGTTAAAAACAAAGACAGCGGTTTTGTTCTCACTGCTTCTCGTAGCGATATGAAGAAAGCTGCCGGAAAAAAGAACGGAGAGAAAGAACGTGTATTTAATTTGGTAGCCAAAAAGATAGAAACAATCGCAGAAAACGCGGTCTTAGTTGAAAATCATGTAGACATTCTCCATAAAAACCCGAAGGTTCAGGGGCTTCACATTTTCGCCCTTCCAGTTGAAATGGACGGAGGATTGTGGCGGATTCAATTACTTGTAAAGGATGTTATTGAACCGCGAAACGAACGGACGACAATCCATACCATTGACGGCATCGAAATCTATAAAATGGAAAACCCGCCCGTTGGGATAACCCAATCGGAGGGCGGGGTTTCTTACGTCGAGGGGATTGCGGCCGCGGACAACCGACAAGTCCGCAATGTCACCGAGAATGGCCCCAACGACCGTATCGTTAGTTTATCCCAATTGCTCGGCGGTGACAAGCCCTATATTCGCCAAGACGGAAAAGGATTCTTTGATTCGGTTGATGACGCTTCCCGCGCGGAAGGTGGTGTGTATTACGAACGCCAGGATGAATTGCCACAGGTTTTCTATCAGCTCGGCTATCACGGCACTCCGTACCTTTTTGATGCCTTTACTTTGGCTCACATCGGAAGTGGCGAAGGTGTTCAGGCGCATGGCTGGGGGCTGTATTTCGCGCTGAATAAGCAGACGGCGGTTGGGTACAAAAAACGCCTGACAGAGGATATAAGGGATACCTACACGTATCACGGGAATCCAATCTTCGAGTACACAAAAGCATTAAACGAAGAGTATCGCAAGTTACTTGAAGACCCTGACACGCGAGACAGTCGCAAACGTCGCCGCCTTTTAGGGGACCGGATAGAGGTGTTAGCGACTTTTGACCTCGGTGGTAAAAAAGATGTAGATAAAGCCTATGCCAAAGGAAATTTCAACAAAGAAGCCTACGAATGGTTCACAAACGAAATTCTGCCTGATATAAAAATCGAAAATGCCGGCAGACTCTACACCGTCGAAATCCCGGACGACGATGTTCTTTTGCGCGAAGAATTCACGTTTGGTGACCAGCCCGAGAAAGTCAAGAAGGCAATACGAAGGCTCTTTGCTAAAGAATTCACGCCGGACCAGCTCAATAAGGTTTACCGCGAGCAATGGTACAACGATGCCATGGCTCAGATGCAGGACTACTCATACGAGTTTGACGTTCCGATTGGCGTGTTAAGCGCGATTGATAAGCTCGCAAAAGAAGAAGGGCCTCGAGCCTTTGTTAATGAAAAGCAGGCACTTAAAAAGATATCAAAGGCAATCGATAAGGCGGCACTGGAAAGATATCGGGATGATGCTGATTACTACGACGGAATGGCGAACAAATCGAAGAAAGGAATTGATTTCGCGCGCGATGACGTTATAGAAGATGCCGGACTCGATGCTGACGGACTCTTTGCTACGCTTTTGGACGAAGCTAAAAACAAGTATCCTTCTCTACTCACAGGTAAGATTAAGTTTGAGCTTTCTGACAGTCTTAACGGTCGCCAACTTTATGAGCAGATTGCTGAATTCACAGGGGGCGAGAAACAGGCGTCCATTCTGCTCAATCAGTATGGAATCAGGGGAATTCGCTATATCGGTCTCCAGGACGGTGAGTGTGCCGTTGTGTGGGACGAGAAGTCTATTAAGATCCTTGAATACCTGCAGAAAGGGCAAGAGGGCATTCGTGGCGCATTCAATCCGTCTACAAACACGATTCGCCTGACGCCGAACGCGAATCTATCGACGTTCTCGCACGAGCATGCGCACTGGTATCTGACGAATACATTGGCTCTCGGCGGGAAGGAGGGGGCACCGCTTGAGTTGCAGTCTCAAATCAATGCGATTCTTCATGCATTCGGGATCAAGAGCATTAATGATTGGAATGCGCTCGGCTTTGAAGGCCAGCGTAAGTATCAAGAGCAGTTTGCCGCATGGACTGAAATCTATCTGACGCAGGGAAAATCCCCTGTCAAAGGCCTTGAAGGCGTTTTCGCTAAGATGGCCGAATGGCTCATCGGCATGTATAAGGCCGCGCTCGGAAAGGATGCAGGTCCTGATGCGGCTGTTAGAGAAGTGAGCGACCGCTATCAAGCGCAATTTGGCGAGAAACTTCCTGAACTCTCTCCGGAAGTGCGCAAGGTTCTTGACACGATGTACGGAGCTCAGCAAAAGCGCAGCGCTTTCAAGTCGAGCAAAGCACAAGCAATGGCCGGACGACTTGTTCAGGCCCAGCGCGTGAATCAAACTAAGGTCAGCGCTCCGATTAGTGATCCACACGGACCTACGGCAGGCAATGTCGGTCAGGCAGCGCAGGGAAAGGCGGTTTCTGACCTGAACAACGGGCGCAAGGTGGATGTTTCCGAACAGGTCGGCGATACGGAAGCGAATGTGCCGGTTGTGGAGGATACGCAAAGCACGTTCGCGCGCGGCGTTTCCATTGGCGACGGAGACAATAGCCGAGTGGTTGTTCTTCAGAACCGCAACCGTTCGGACCCGAACTCCGTGGCGCAGATGAATTCCATTGCGACCGACCCGCAATATGGGCGCTTGAGCACGTCACGCACAACGCAATCGGGGGCTCCCATTGTGTCTTTTGGCCATCTTCCGGACAAAGCCTATCAGGGTAAGTCCGAGACTATTACGGAATCGAATGGCAACAAGGTGCCTGTCACCTACTATGTTGTTGAGGCCGATGATGTGATGCGCTCCAACAACTACGACGGCACGCCGAACAAGGAATGGAACAACGACAATCCTGACCAGATGCGGGCTATTGCTGGTAACGGGCGCATGGCGGGACTTTCTGAGGCATACAATCGCGGCACAGCTGAGCAGTACCGACAGGACTTGATGGCCGATTCTGATAATCACGGTGTTTCGCCTGAAACAATCAAGGGTATGAAAAAGCCTGTGCTGGTACGCTACATGCCGCCTGACCGAGTTACAACAGGCTTTGTTGAGCGCTCCAATACGTCTGACGTGCTGGTCCGGTCCTCCCTTGAAACGGCTGTACAAGATTCTCCAAAAGTCCGCAAGAATATTGGCAAGTATGAATTTGATGAGGATGGCGATCCGACGAAAGAGACGCTCGGGCAATTTCTCACGGACGTCGGCGAAGTCTCTGAGATGGGGAACCTCATTGATTCGAACGGGAATCCGACAACGGCTGCGAGGGCCCGAATTAAGGCTGCTGTGTTCTATGAAGCATACCGAGACAAACGCCTGACGGAGCTTATTGCGGATTCTGAAGACAAACATGGGATTAAGCGAATTTTGAGCGCCATGAGCGCCTTCGCTCCCCATGTGATTCAGATTCGTGAAACAAGCGGTGGCGCGATTGATTTGGCGCCGATTATCACTGACGCAACGCATCGCATCTTACAGGCCCGAATCAACGGAGAGGGCGTGGACTTTACTGCCCAGGGCGATATGTTCTCTTCAAATCCGGCTACGGAAATGGTGACGAACTTCCTGAGCCAAAACCGCAATTCGGCAGCGGCAATGCTCCGTGTGCTGCGTCCGTTTGCCGAGCAGGTTGAGAATGCTCTTCAGGCTGCGGACAGTCCTATGTTTGCAGATTTGGCAGTCAAAACCGACCTTGCGGACGCTATGGCCCTTTTCCGAAAAGCAGAGAATCAAGAGATTCGCAATCGCTCAGGTGACTTGCTCGGGGATGCGGACGGAAAGCTTTTGCCGGAAATAGATGTTGAGGCGATGCGCTCATCGCTGGCCAACACATTAAAGGACGGCAAAAATCTAGTTGATGCAATCTCCGACGGAGTGGCTGAGACAAACCGCATGGCTACGCCCGAAGCGAAGGCTGAGGCTCAGCAGCAACATCTTATTGAGCAGCAGAATGCCCGAGAGGTTTTGTCTGAGAATTCTGAGGCTGTTCGGGCTCGTAATTTTGCGCTCGAAGATCCTAATCGCGAGTTGGTAATGACGGACGAGGCTGGCAACGATATTGTTATTAGTGCCCGGGAAGTCATGGCTCAGGCTGACGCAATCGAAAAGGGACTAAACGACGACACGGCCGGTTTGGGCATGGGCGTGGCTTGCATCATTCGCAATCAAGGAATCAGATAATCATGAGACAAGAATGCGTAGAAGCGATTTCCAAGGCAACCGGTAAACCTTTCACCAGTGAGCAGGGCGACCTGCTTATCGGTCGCTTGAAGGCAAAGATGGCGACCATGAAGCGCTCGGAAGAGTACGGTGGGCGCTGGGAGGCAATGTCTCATGATGAGCGTATTCAAGCAGCAGGTGTCGAGATTGCCAAGGATATGCGTGCTGAGGCTGAAAGACGTAAGGGTAATATATATAAGACGATTCTTTTGCAGGATAAGAATACGCGAGAATTGGCGCGCCTAGCTAAGGATGAAGATATTCACGCCTATGCCGGCGTAGCCAAGGTCTTGCAAAACACGTATGCCTACGCTCAGGGCGTCCGAAATGAATTCCTAACGGGCATGTTAGACACAATGTCAGGGATTCGCACCAAGTGGCTCGGCTTTGTTGAGAATAAGCAGGACGTTATTGACTTTGTCAAAGAGGCTTTCGGTGAGGATTCGGGGAATCAGGCTGCAAAGCAAGCGTGGAAGGCATGGAGCGACACGGCTGAAAAGATGCGACAGCGTGCCGTTCGTGCCGGCGCTGAAATCGGCAAGCTTGACTACGGCTACATTCCTCAGTCACACGATTGGTTGAAAGTGCGCAAAGCCGGTATCGAGGAATGGGTCAATGATGTGTTGCCCAGGCTTGATAAATCTCGCTATCTCGATGAGTACGGCAATCAGATGACGGATGCCGACATTGCCAAACAAGTTCTTGAGCCTGCCTGGCGCGACATCGTTACGTCCGGGAACCCCGTAGATAACATCTTTGAGATTAAGAAGCGTGTTGAGAATCATGCTAACGGTCACGCCGAGGGAGGAAGTCGCTCATCTGAGCACCGAGTCTTGCACTTTAAGGACGCCGATTCCTTTATGACTTATGAGAATAAGTATGGGCGCGGCTCGCTGACGTCTTCATTGATTGGGCACGTTTCCAAGATGAGCAACGATATTGCCATTATGGAAACTCTCGGACCGCAGCCTGGTGCCACATTCCGCATGATGAAGTCCATTGCCGAGTCCGAGGCTTTGAATGCCAGAATTAGCGAGAGCCAGTGGAAACTGCTCACAGGTTATAGCGACGCTATGGGTTTGTCGAGGGTGAGCATCGATGCCATGTATGACACTCTGATTGGCAAGACCTCATACGCTGCTCCGAACAGAGAGGGCGTGGCTCGCTTTATGAGCGGATTCCGAAACATAGAAGTTGCCGGAAGACTCGGTAAGGCATTTATTTCCTCCTTATCGGATATTCCTACATACTTTATTACAACAGGCTTTAATCGCTTGCCATTCTTTCAATCCGCGGAGTTTCTTGCCAAAGCCTATGGGAAGGATTGGAAGGATTACGCGAACCGTATTGGGTTCATTTCCGATTCGATTGCTGCCGACTTTAGCCGTTGGGCGAATGACAACATTGGGCAGGGCTGGACGTCAAAACTCGCTAACGCCACAATGAAGGTTTCTTTCCTGACAGCTTACACGGATGCCGTGCGACGGGCCTTCAGTTTGAACATGATGGCAGGCCTTGGAAAGATGATTAAGAAGTCTTGGGGCGAATTGGATGATTTTGATCGAGCGAGACTGACTGACGGAGGAATTACCGAGACGGATTGGAATCTGATGCGTCTTGCCGGGACGGAAACCTATAAGGGAATTGAATTCCTTTCAATGGAAAAGATGAAGAATCTGGGCAAGGTTGAGGGTGTGGCTGATTCGGACGTGCTCAATCTGCCGTCAAAGGTTATCGGATTCGTTGTCAAAGAATCAGAAATGGCCTCAATGAATCCTGACCTCGTTACTCGGGCAGAAACTACCCGTGGAACGCAGAAAGGGACAATCGGTGGCGAAGTGGCGCGCAGCCTGTTCCTGTTCAAGAGCTTCCCTCTGGCGATGATGGAAAAGCATTGGCGTCGGGCGATGTTCCTGCAACAGCATGCCGGGAACGCACAAATGGGGCTGTATCTCGCCGAGATGGCAATTTGGACAACAGTCTTCGGCGCTATTTCTCTGCAGGTGCAAAATGCTCTGAACGGCAAGGATTTACAGGACGTCAGCGATTCTCAGTTTTGGCTCGGCGCAATGGCCAAAGGCGGCGGACTCGGCTTTCTGGGTGATTATCTTGCCTACGGCATCGGAGAGGATTCTATGTACGGCTCCATGTCGGGTGCAGCCAATATTCTCGGTCCGGTTGCCGGCTCAATCATCGGAGCGTCGGACGTTATGCTGAGTGCGACCAAGAATGCCATTTACGACAAGAAAACAAAACCGGGCGCCAAGGCTACTCGTTTCCTCCGTCAGCACATGCCGTTTGTGAATACGTGGTACGCTGCAACGGCAATCGACCGCTGGGTAATGGACGATTTACAAGAGATTTTGTCGCCTGGTTACAACCGTGCCAAGATGTCTCGGCAAAAACGAGGCACCGGACAGGGTTATTGGTGGGAGCCCGGCGAAGCTCTTCCGGAACGCGGAGTTGAGATGGCCGACAAGCCAAAGCGATGATAAAAGCAAAGCCCCTCCGAAGAGGGGCTGATTGTCACTACGGTGGATTGCAATCTCCGTTCCGTAGAGGCCTGAGAATCTCAGGACTTAAGCCCGTTGCGTAACGCCCATATAGAGCACTACCAGAGCGGGAACGGAACAATTATGTGAAACAACAAGAAAAAATGCAAGTCTATTTACAATTTCTTGGCGACATCATACATGCCCAAGCCCACCAGCACGCATCTGTGTACTAACTTGATTTCTTCGCTATTTAACTTTGGACATCTATACAGGCGCTTTCCTGTCGATGGATCCTTGCCTTCCTTAAATACGAACAACCTATCCATTGAAACGGAGTACAAAAGATCTCCCTTAATCCACATCTGTGTTTTGTCGTATGGCTTAGGTAAATCAATATATACTTTGCCGTGCCATAGCTGGATAGGATTCGGAGCAGTCGTACTCAATGGGACAACAGTACACAGCCTTCCGTGCCTTCCTCTTGGGGTAAGACAAATGACAGGCCTTTTTTTGACTATTTCCGGCTCTTTGGTCTTTAGTTGAGAAAAGTCGCAAATGAGAATATCCCCGACGTCGGGATGGTATTTAATAGCCATATAGCGATTCTATATATTGTTGAAGCTAACAATATACATCAACACCGACTTTCCGAATGCCAATTGACGCACAACATAAGAACGTTCCGGGATTGGATTCTGTCTGGTTGTAGTATGCGAAAGTGTATGGACTTTTATATGGACTTTCTCCGTACCATAATAAAAGCCGTTAAAAATCAATAGCAATTGGATGCCACCGCTTCCGCCATCCATTTTTTCTCTGAAATCTTCTTGATATCCCTCCCCTTCTTGGTAGGGGGCGGGTAATGTGTCCCTTATAGGCGTAGGAAGCAACGGAACCCTGAACTATGCCGAGATCTAAACCATTACTTACGTTCTCGATCATCAGAACTATGCCGAATTAGCCAAGCAGTACGAACTCAATACGGTTGACACCTTGGTTTCTGCCGGCATTGGCGCTTTCATGGGGCTTGGCTTCTGGCGTAATCCTGTTGACGTCAAGTATGACCGGCCTCAGGCGCGTGTTTATGAGCGCTATAAGGCGGACCTTGAAGCCGGCGGGAAATTCAAACCGGAAGAATCCAAGACGCAAGCCGATATCAATTCTCGTGCGGTTGTTCCTTTGGCGCGCATGGCGGGAGTCGCTCCGGACAAGATGGATGATTTCGCAGCGCAGATTCAGTGGTCTGATGATAGAAAAACTCTGTCTGTGCCTGAATATGCCATGCCGATTACGCAGGGCAGTGAGTGGCATATGGGACCTGTTCAAATTGATCCAAAAAAGGATCTTCCTGTTCTTCAGATTACAAATAGTCCTCTTGACCGAAAAAGTGCAATTTCCAGAGCAGTGGAAGTTTTGCGACCAGGGATAAAAAACGAAGACTCTGGCTTTGTTTTAACGATGACAAGAAGTGACGCTAAGAAAGCAGCCGGAGGATATTCTAGCGAGAAAGAACGTGTTTTTAGAAGTGTGTCAGGAAATATCGAAAAGATAGTTCAGGATGCTATTCGCGTCGAAAGTCACACTGACGTTAAGCATAGGAATAAAAAGGTCCAAGGCATTCACCATTTTGTTACACCTGTCGAATTCGAGGGAAAATTATGGCGAGTACAACTTTTAGTGAAGGATATAAAAGAGCCTGGAAAAAATCGCACGAACATTCACACGATTGATGGGATTCAGATTGAAGAAGCGGGAATGCCACCCGTTGGCTTACGCCAGTCGGAGGGTGGCATTTCTTACGCTAAGGGAGTTACTGCGGCCTCAACCGACGAGAGTAGCCTGCCAGTGCAGTTATCCCAAAGCCGTACTATTAGTTTATCTCATTTGCTCGGCGGTGACAAGCCCTATATTCGCCAAGACGGAAAAGGATTCTTTGATTCGGTTGATGACACTTCCCGTGCGGAAGGTGGTGTGTATTACGAGCGCAGGATGAATTGCCACAGGTTTTCTACCAAGTCGGCTATCACAGAACTCCGTGCTTTTTTGATGCCTTTACTCTGGCTCACATCGGAAGTGGTGAAGGCGCTCAAACTCACGGATGGGGACTGTACTTCGCTCTGAGCAGACACACGGCAGAAGACTATGCGCGTCGCCTGTCCTCTTGGATTTACGATGTTCAATTGATCAAACTTTCTCGCAGTCTGAAAAAGACAGGGGCAACGCCCCTCTTGAGGCATCATTCCTGGGAGCCTCTGTTCTGGTGCTGTAATAAATTTCCCATCTTTTCTACTTCTTTCTCTTGTGCAGTTTATGTGATTTTTAACTCAAAGAATGTATACAGTATTCATTTTATTGAGCGAATAGTCTTTATTTATCAGCGTTGATTTTCAATATCAGGGTAGGTATTGTTCGCGAAATTCGGCTTCGATTCCAGGACAGCAAGAAACAATCAAACCTTCTTCCTATCTTGGGAAAGACCAAACGAAGTCGCCGATTTTTTCAACTTTTCACTTCGACACGAAATAGGACCACCCATGAACAAAACCTACAAAGTCATCTTTTCGAAAGTTCGCGGCGCCCTGATGGTGTGCAATGAAATCACATCCTCGGTACAAAAGAAGGGCGTTAAGCTAGTTCTTCTTTCCTCAGGATTGCTTTTTACGTCTTTTGCAATTGCGAATCAGATTACTGTTTCTTCTGAAGAAGCTAAATTAATTCTCGTAGGCGATGGTGCTACACAGCAAACTGCACAAATTACTGGCCAGTTTGAAAAAGGCGTGCAAACAACAGGAACTGGAAAAGTTTCGTTCACTACTGGCGAAACTCAAGATTTGCCCGAGGCTACATACGATTATTTTAAAACCGTTAATCTTACTAACGTCAGACTACAAACGTATCCGACTGCCCCTGACCTTGGATTCGCAATCCTAACCGGAATTGAAACACTTAGTTTGAATGGTTCAAATCTGCAGGTTATCTCTACTCAATCTTCAAACAAATCTCTTGTTTCAGCATCATCCCTTTCTACACAGGGTGGCACAAACGCAATTTGGGTTGGATCAAGCCACCTAGGCAATGGGGATTTTAAGTTGGGAGGAGAGTCCGTTCCGGTTGGCACTCTTACCCTGAATGGGGAATATGACACATTAGGGGTTGCAAATGACAGCAGTACGATGGAATTAAACGTCGCACAAGCCAACATTAACTCTAGTAAATCAGCGACATTTACTGGGCGCAAGGGTAGCGAGGAAAACAATGAAAATAAGCAGAACATTCATTTAAATGCTACAGAATTGAAAATAGGAACACCGAACCTGGCGCTAGAGCACACTCATTTCTCAACAGGCTCTGTTACGTTTACAGGCGATAATCAAACCCTTAAATTTACGGGTGAATCTTCGATTCATGGATATCAAGGAGTGAAGGCGCAAAATATCCTGAAGGTAGAAGTGACAGAGCTCGCAGATGCAACGATATATGGTTCTTCCGCAACAAGCCTTGATAAGTTAACGATTACTAATAAGGGGAATCTCACAATCACCGCCCACGGGGGAGCGGTCAATGTCGATGAACTAAACCAGACGGGCAGTGCAACTTCGACATTTAGCGGGAACATTACGATATCTGAGGTAGTCGATGGTTTTTCCGGGAAGGTAAAAATCTCAGACACAGTTGGTGGTATCACCACATCATCCCTGACAATTAAGAGCGCGGCTGCCAACAAAATTAAGTCAAACCTCAATATGGGGCAGGGCAATTTATCTGATGAAACCAAAACGAATAAGCTCGTTATCAACGATGCAACGGGGACTCCCTACGAATTTGACAAAATCAGAGCTGTTGACGGTACCGGCAACAGTTTTGTGACTGTTGAAGGAATCGTGAAGACCACCGAACTCTCTTCAAATGACTACCACATTCTGAAATCCGCTCAAGGTTTGGCATCGACCACCGAAAACGCCTCTCTTACGATTGATTACGGCGCAAGGGAAGTTGCTGTGACAGGGCTTGGGAACAAGGACAAATCTTCCCTTGACACCAAAGGAATCAATTTAAAGAGTGGAACTTTAAAATTAGGAAATGGCTCGGACGATTCCACGTTCGGTACAGAAAATGTTCCGGTTGATTTTGAAATGTCTGGCTCATCTAAATTGAATGTTCTCGGAGATACCGTTCATTTCGGTGCCTATAAACAAAGCGAAACTTCCGAGACAAAGATTGACAGTGGAGCAGGGACTTTTAACGTTCATGGTAACGCCACACTCGCCGGTAAATCTTTCACGAATGCCAACACCGCCGACGGCAATGCTCCCGGTGCTCTGTTTCATTCAAGTCTGACCGTTTCGAACGGTGAATTTAAGACTGCTTCCGGCGGCACTACAACCGTTTCCGGTACCTTCAAGCAAGAAGGGGCCGGTAAGACAATTGTCGATAGCGGAGGTACGCTCAACTTAAACGGCGGAGCAGAAATTGCAGCGAACACTTTCAGTAATGCCGGAACGACCAGCTCTGCGCAAGGAAAAGAAATGAAGGTATCCGGAGGCACGTTCCAAACTGCGTCCACGGGTACCACGAACGTAAACGGCCAACTTAATCAAACGGCTGGGAAAACCGAGATTCTGTCGGGCGGTAAGCTTAATGTCCGAGGCGAAACAACGCTTTCAGGCGGCGAAATGAATCTGGCCGGTACTGCCGACATTAAAAAAGTATCCCTTTCCGGAGGTCAACTTGTTTCATCCGGATCAACCAACGTTAAAGAGTTAAATCAGACGACGGATACGCCCGAGCTTCAAATCACAGACGGTTCTTTGACGGCAAACCTCGCGACGTTGAGAAAAGCAGGACTTACAGGGGGGAAACTTAGCGTCGCGACAGCCGACCTTTCCTCTGCCGATATCAATTTCAAAAACTCGGCCACAGTAGAGATTGCCGACCTGAAGGCGGGTACGGATTCACTTGGCAAGATTACTGTTGATGATGGTAACGAGTCAACCGGTGTAACGGGTAAATTCGTTTACAACGGCACAAACGATGTCAAGATGGATTCCCTTTCTCTAGGCGGCCAAGATACCTTGGATTTCTCAGCACGTAATGCAAAACTTGCTTTGGATGCTGCAAATCTCAAATCCGACGCCCATTCCCTCTTAAATTGGGACGTTAAGGAAACCACTGTTACCGGTACCGGAGAGAACTTTAAAGGACAAATGAATCTTGTCGATGTCGAAGCGAAAACCTCCGGTTCGACACTCAATATGGTATCGCAAGCCTTCGATGCGATGTTCGGCCAGGGTAATGGAAAACTAAATCTAGGAGCCAAAGGAACAAATGATCCGCAGGTCCGCAATATTCTGAATGTCACCGGGGGAGAATTAAATCTGACGAACAGTTCGGATGAAACAGGAAGCCTCGTTTCCGGTGAAGGCCTAATTATCGCTAACTCCGGCATCACTCTCGGAGCTAAGTATTCAGGCAAAACGGAGCTTCAGACAGCGGGCAAGTTGTCCGTCGGAGACGATGCCGGCCATTTCACACTCGGCTCGGATTCCCAGATTTCTGCAGGTCAATTAGCTGTGACCCAAGCAGAATCCGTAGGTAGGCTCACAGTTAATGGAACTCTGAATTTGACCGGAGGGGAGTCTGACATCGGATCAGCCGACATTGCTGTCGCCCCGACCGCGCCCGGCAAGGGGCTTAACCTTGACGGTTCGACGACAAAATTAACGACAACAGGCAAGGTCACTGCGACCGGTACCGATGCCCTTAAAGTCGCCGGTGCCGGGATGACAGTCGGTGACCTCGAAACGAATGCCGGGAGTACTTCAGTTACGAATAACGGCACACTGACTGTGAACGGAACGCTTAAGGCAACCGGCGAAGACGCGATTACCGTTTCCGGTTCGGGTAGCAAACTCATTGCAAACGGTGACCTGAGTCTTTCGGGAAACACGAATAAAAGTGTGATTGAAATCTCCGGAAGCGCATCGATGACGGCGAAGGCCGACAAGATTCTGAGAAAGGGTGAAGACGGAAACATTGCATCCGTTGTAGGCGGAAGAATTGGCGTTACCGATAGCAGTGCCGGCTATGTTGATCTTGACGGAATAACCGATTGGATTAGTAACAACTTCAATGATGGCATCGAAGTAGGAAAGAAAAAAATTTCGCTCGACCAAGTCTCTCAAATTATGGGGGCGCTTAACGGGAACGGAAAAGATTCAAGACTTCTCTTGCGGTTAGGGGATGCGTTTAACTGGTCGGACTACGAAATTGATTTCGGTGAAGCTAATCCGATTGACTACGATAAATTCAAATTGGTCAATGGCGTTGCTGCCTCAGACAAAGATATTGACAATGTTAATGGCAACGTCACCGGAACTAATAGTTGGAAGAGCGCAAAGCTTAAGCAAGGAGAGGAGAAACTCAAGATCGGTTCTCTCGGAGAAGACAACATTTCCTCTGACGATGACGTCAGGGGCGATTTGACGCTCAATCATCCGAGTGACGAAATATTTGTAAAAAACTCTTCAGGCGCAGTTTCCGATGTTGAACTAATCGGTTCTGCAAAGTCCGGAGATTTGGAATCAACGCTAAAACTGATTGGAAACGGTCAAGTCGGTTCAGTCACGGGAAGCGGCAACAGCGCCAACACGAAACTCGTTCTTTCCGGAGAAGGGACAAACCGGGCGACTATTACGACAAAGGATCTCGGAACTGACAACAACGCCCTCGGTGTCGTAGCGCTCGATAACGCAAAGGGTACTGTAATCGGTGGCGTCGTTGCAGGAACACTCGAACTGAACAACTCGGAGATGGATCTTTCCGGCGCTCTTAAAACCAGGGCGCTCGAAAACACAAATAACACCGACAGAAATCGCACCGGTGATGTGAAAGTAACCGGGCAAAGTTCGTTAAACCTTGCCTCAGCCGACATTGGCGGCTCTTTGACGATTGATGCAAACTCGTCCTTCA
>OCHN01000412.1_pt1 | contig 45385 bp, 49 predicted proteins | sample 1538911 | NCBI WGS metagenome assembly OCHN01 (sample SAMN04571736, study PRJEB22368) | human gut metagenome | biome: human gut; material: stool | host: Homo sapiens | place: Luxembourg | collected 2013-01-11 | reverse complement strand
CCATATTCCTCATAGCTTTTTTCTTCGATTGTCCAACATGTATTGTAGTCCTACAGCGCCTCAGACGGGATTCGCCCTTCTTCGACTTGAAAACCCGGGGGGAATGTGCTATACTTGATTATAATTTCGCGTATTGTGCTTTTGCAGGAGGGGAGGGACCGGATATGGTGGATATCCATTGTCACATTCTGCCGGGGGTGGACGATGGGGCCCCGTCCATGGAGGACTCGCTGGAGATGGCCCGGATGGCGGCGGATTCCGGCGTCACGGACATCATCGCCACGCCCCATTGCAATCTGCCGGGGAACGGGCCCAAGAATTACCGCTCCGCCTCTCTGCGCGCGGCCTTCTCCCGGCTGCAGCAGGCCCTGGACGCGGAGGGCATCCCCCTGCGCATTCACCCGGGGGCCGAGGTGTTCTGCACTCCGGAGCTGCCCCGGCTGCTGGACCAGCGACAGCTCCAGACCCTGGGCGGGAGCCGGTATCTGCTGGTGGAATTTTATTTTGACGAGTCCGCGGAGTTTATGGAGCAGTGCTTCCGGGACATCCGCCACCGGGGCCTGGTTCCCGTGGCCGCCCATCCGGAGCGGTACAATGCCGTCCAGCGCGACCCCGCGCGGCTTGAGGGCTGGTTCCGGCGGGGCATTGTCATCCAGCTGAACAAGGGCAGCGTTCTGGGCCGTCTGGGCCGCCGGGCACAGGATACCGCCCTGTGGCTGCTGGAGCACGGGCTGGCCCACGCCGCCGCCAGCGATGCCCACCGCCCCACCGTCCGCACCACCCATATGGGCCTGCTGCGCAGCACGCTGGCCGATGATTTTTCCCCGGACTGCCCCCGGCTGCTGCTGGACGGGAACCCCCGCCGTATTTTAGAGGACCGCCCCATGGTGGGGGCGGACCGGCCTATTTCTTCTCCAAGGGAGGACGAGCTATGAGAGCCATCCGCAAAATGCAGCGCGTGGTCATTGCGCTGTTTATCCTGGTGCTGCTGGCCTTCTGCGGCCTGCGCATCTATCGCCGCGTCACCGTGGATACCACGCCCCCGGTGATCACCTGCTCCAGCGACTCCATCGATGTCAGCGTCACCGCCGGGGAGGATGCCCTTTTGCAGGGCGTCATGGCCTCCGACGACCGGGACGGTGACCTGACGGACCAGATCCTCATCAAGGGCGTGACCCCGGCCCTGGCCGACAGCAGCGCCCAGGTGACCTATATCGTGTTCGACTCTGCCAACAACATGGCCACCGTCACCCGCACCGTCCGCTACACGGACTACCAGGCCCCCCGCTTTGCGCTGTCCCGGCCCCTGGTGTATCCCCTGGGCCAGACGGTGACCCTGCTGGACCGGCTCACCGCCTCCGACGTGCTGGACGGCGACATCAGCAAGACCATCCGCATCACCTCCCAGAACATTGTCAACAGCCAGCCCGGCGTCTACAACGTCACCGCCCAGGTGGACAGCCGTCTGGGCGAACCGGTGGTGCTGCCGCTGAAGGTGGTCATTACCACCGGCGAGACCCAGCTGATCTGGCTGAAGGATTACCTGATTTATTTGTCCCAGGGCGCGTCCTTTAACGCCGCCGGATACATCGACAGCGTGGTGGCCCCGGACGGGTCCACCCTGGCTGCCTCCCAGGTATCCGTGGACGATCCGGTGAACACATCGGTCCCCGGGGTGTACTATGTGGGCTATACCGTCGCCGCCCAGGGCCAGAGCTACACCGTCTATCTGACGGTGGTGGTGGAATAAGGAGAGAATGCCATGGATGAAAAAAACCGGGGCCTTCAGTGGTCCCATATCGAGCCCTACTGCCTGGTGCGGACCCTGCTGCGGCAGCTGTGGATGCTGCTGCTGGCAGCGGCTGCCTGCGCTATGGCGGCGTGGATCGTGCTCTCGTGCTTCGTGACCCGGCAGTATACCAGCTCCACCACCTTTGCCGTCACCGCCCGGGCCAGCACCCTGTACTATACGAATATCACCGCTGCCGCCGACATGGCCGCGTCCTATTCCCAGCTGCTGCAGAGCCGGGTCCTGCGCCAGACCATGGAGCAGAATCTGGGCATGTCTCTGGACGGCACCGTATCCGCCCAACAGCTGGGCGAGACGAATCTGATCCGCGTCACCGTCACCGCCGACACGCCCCGCCAGGCGCTGGTGCTGCTGAAGGCGGTGTCCGACAACTATGGCACCCTGTCCGCCCACGTATCGTCCACGGCGGTGCTGAGCCAGCTCAACGCCCCCACCCTGTCCGTGGCGCCGTCCCGCAGCTATAACGTGCCGAAGATCTGCCTGCTGGCCGGCGTGATCGGCGCGGGACTCACCGCCGCCGCCGTGGCGTGGGCCAGCGTCACCAGCGGCACGGTCCAGACCCAGGAGGGCGCCCGCAGCGACCTGGACGCCAAGCTCATCTCCACCGTGCCCCACGAGGGCCGCCGGACCCGGAAGCTCCTGGGCTGGATGGACGACCCGCCGGGGCGGCAAGCGCCTGCGCCGGAACCTGAATATCTCGTCCCCGGCCATCAGCTTTGCCTTTACCGAGTCCATCCACCGCATCGCCGAAAAGTTCCAGCATGAGCACGCCAAGGGCCGCCGGGTATTCCTGTTTTCCAGCGTGTCCGCGGCAGAGGGCAAATCCACCCTGGCCGCCAACACGGCCATTTCCCTGGCCTCCCGGGGGGTGTCCGTTCTGTTCATCGACCTGGACCTGCGCCGCCCGGTGCAGAGCGAGATGCTGGGCCTGTCCGTGAAGCAGAAAAACGAGCTGGGCACCCTGCTGTCAGAGTCCGCCGCCCCGGAGAAGATCCTCTCCGCCGCCGTCACGGACCCCTCCACAGGGCTGCACTCCCTGCTGAGCACCAAGTCCTATACCGACGTTATCGAGCTGCTGGCCTCGGACCAGCTGGCCAGAGTGGTGGCCCTGGCCCGGGAGCAGTACGACTATGTGATCATCGACTCGCCGCCGCTGGGCTTCTTCTCCGACAGCGAGCTGCTGTCGGACCTGTCCGACGCGTCGGTGCTGGTGGTGCGGCAGGACACCGTCCCCGCGCCGGAGATCAACGACGCCATCGACGCCCTGCGGGCCGGTAAGGCAGAGTTTTTGGGCTGCATCCTCAACGATATGGCCCACCTGACCGCTTACTCCGCCGGATACGGCTATGGCTACGGTTATTATGGCTATGGCTACGGCAAGAAATACGACAAATACGGCTACGGGCACCGCTCCGGCCAGAAGCAGCAGTGAGGCGCACTATGGAACATACGACCCATACCAATAACGAAGAGCAGGCCATCGACCTGTCCGTCCTGCTGCGGCGGATGCTCCGGGCCCTGCGGCGGCTGTGGCCCGTGTGCCTGGCGCTGATCGTGCTGTGCGCCGCCGTGATGGGGTGGCGGGCCCACCGCACCTTCCGTCCCATGTACCGGTCCGAGGCGGTGTTCTCCGTGAGCCTGAGCTTTATCGGAGGCACCGATGTGTCCAGCTACAGCCAGTATTACAACAAATCCGCCGCCCAGCAGGTGACGGATACCTTCCCCTATCTTCTGTCCTCCGACCGGATGCAGGAGCTGCTGCGCCAGCGGCTGGGGACCGCCTCCATCAACGGCAGCATCTCCGCCTCGCCCATTCCGGATACCAGCTTCTTTGTCCTGACGGTGGAAAGCCCCGGCGCCCAGGATGCCTACGACATCCTCCGGACCGTCATCGACGTATATCCCCAGGTGAACCGCCTGGTGCTGGGCGAGACGCAGCTGGTGGTGAACCAGGAGCCCTCCCTGCCCGACGCACCGTACAACAGCGATCCCTGGGTCCGCAGCGCCGTCAAGGGCGCATTCCTGGGCCTGGTGCTGGGCCTGGCGGTCCTGATCATTGCCGCCGCTCTGCGGCGGACGGTGTCCTCCACCGGCGACGTCAAGCGCCTGGTGAGCCTGCCGTGCCTGGCCTCCATTCCCCGCACGGCGCCCAAGCGCCGCAAAAGCGGCCCCCAGCAGGGGCTGCTCATCACCCATATGCAGACCGACAGCGCCTTCTGCGAGGCATATCGTCTGCTGCGGCTGAAGCTGCTGCGGCAGCTGAAGCCCCAGGACAAGATCATCATGATCACCAGCTCCATCCCCTCCGAGGGCAAGAGCTCCGTGTCCGTGAACCTGGCCCTGTCCCTGGCCCGGGAGGGGAAGAAGGTCCTGCTCATCGACGGCGACCTCCGGGGCCCCAGCGACAAGGCCCTGCTGGGCCTGACCAAGCCCTCCGACGGCCTGGGCCAGTGCCTGTCCGGCAGCCTGGGCCAGGTGCACTTCCTGCGCTATGAGGACACGTCCCTGTACGTCTTTGCCGGCAGCGAGCCCATCCACACCCCCATGAACCTGCTGCAATACGACAAGCTGGAGGCGCTGATGAACACGCTGCGCCCCATGTTTGATTACATCGTGCTGGATACCCCGCCCTGTGCCATGATGGCCGACGCCCTGGCCCTGAGCCGCCATGTGGATCGGGTCATCTACGTGATCCGCGAGGATTTTGCCGCCACCACCCAGATCTTCGAGGGGGTCCAGGCCCTGGCCGGGGCCGATTCCCGAATGGTTGGCTTCGTGTTCAACTGTGCCACCAATGTCCGGGGCTCCGCCTCCGGCTATGGCTATGGCTACGGATACGGCTATGGCTACGGTTACGGCTACGGCTATGGCTACGGCAAGACCAAGCGCAAGAGCGACGCATAAGCCCCTTCCAGGTCCCCCGGCGGAAAGCCGGGGGACCTCAGCTTATCAAAAAAGGCCGCCGCTCTTTTTTGGCAAGCTGACTATACAACCCCGGGAAAATGTGGTATACTGAACCATCAAAGCCCCTGAATTTACAGAAAGTTCAGGAAAGCCCCGTCCGGGGCGGTATAATAGAGGAAAGCATCAACGATACTCACAAGTGGGAGGCTGAGCGCATGGCACGCAACATTCTGGTGGTGGAGGACGACCGCAACATCTCCGACCTGATCCGCATGTACCTGGAAAAAGAGGGCTTCGAGGTCCGAAGCGCCTATGACGGCGGCAAGGCCGTGGAGGAATTCGACAAGCAGGCCCCGGACATGGTGCTGCTGGATATCATGCTGCCGGTGATGGACGGCTGGGCCGTGTGCGCCTACATCCGGGAAAAGGCCAAGACCCCCATCATCATGCTCACCGCCAAAAGCGAGGTCAACGACCGGATCACCGGCCTGGAAATGGGCGCGGACGACTATCTGGTGAAGCCCTTCGAGATGAAGGAGCTCATGGCCCGCATCAACGCGGTGCTCCGCCGCAGCGAGATCCCCGACGACACGAAAAAGCGCCTGGTGTTCGACAAGCTGGTCATCGACCTGGACAGCTACGAGCTGCTGGTAGACGGCAAGAAGATCGACACGCCTCCCAAGGAGCTGGAGCTGCTGTATCACCTGGCCTCCACCCCCAACCGGGTATACACCCGCAACCAGCTGCTGGACGAGGTGTGGGGCTTTGACTACTTCGGCGACTCCCGCACCGTGGACGTCCACATCAAGCGCCTGCGGGAAAAGGTGGAGAACGTGTCCGACCAGTGGGCCCTGAAAACCGTGTGGGGCGTGGGCTATAAGTTCGAGGTAAAATGAGCCAGGAAAAGATTTTCCAGTTCCGGCGGCGGTTCGACAGTCTGTACTGGCAGCAGTTTCTGCTGACGGCCGGGATGGTGCTGCTGACGCTGCTGCTGCTGGGCGTGTCGTTTTATGGCCTGAGCTATAAAGACACCGTGGCCGAGCGCCGCAGCGAGATGCGCCAGCATGCGGAGCTTATTGCCAACATGTCCGGGGACTATCTGGCCTCCAACGGCCAGACCCAGAGCCCCAGTCTGCAAAACCTGGTGGCTCTGGCCGCCGGCCTTACCAAGGCGGACTTTCTTCTGTGCAACCAGGAGGGATACGCCCTGCTGACCTCCGACCAGCGCCTGGGGGGCAAGGTGGTGTCCGTGCCCCAGGATATCCAGGACGCCATCCTGGGCGATCAGGGCTTTTACCAGGGCCGCAGCAGCATCGGCGGCGCATATGATCTGAAGCAGTTTGTGGTGGGCGTCCCCGTGACCCGGGAGGACGGCAGCACCGTGGGCATGGTGCTGGCGGTGATGGACGCCCGGTCCCTGATGAGCATGTGGCGCTCCTTCATCGGCCTGTTCTTCATGACGTCGGCCATCATCCTGCTGATTTCCTTCGTGGCCAGCTCCCTGACCTCCATGCGCCAGATCCAGCCCATCCGGGAAATGGCCCGGGCCACCCGGGCTTATGCCGCCGGGAATTTCGATGTCCGCATGCAGGACACCGGCCGCAACGATGAGATCGGTGAGCTGGCGGCGTCGTTCAACAACATGGCCGACTCCCTGGCGGAGACGGAGCGCCAGCGCAGCGACTTCATTGCCAACATCTCCCACGAGCTGAAAACCCCCATGACCACCATTGCCGGGTATACCGACGGCATCCTGGACGGAACCATTCCCCCGGAGAAGGAGAAAAAGTATCTTCAGATCATCTCCGACGAGAGCCGCCGTCTCAGCCGCCTGGTGCGGCGGATGCTGGATATCTCCCGCATCCAGTCCCAGCAGGACATGAAGAAGGAGGACTTTGACCTGTGCGAGAGCATGCGCCTGGCCCTGCTGTCCATGGAGCAGAAGATCACGGACCGGGGCCTGGACGTGGAGGCGGACATTCCGGAGGATTCCGTCATGGTCCAGGGAGTCAACGACCTGATTACCCAGGTGATCTATAACCTGCTGGAAAACGCCACCAAGTTCGCGGCCCCGGGCTCCACCCTGTACCTGGGGCTGACGGAGACCGGCGGCGACAAGGCGGTGGTAACGGTGCGCAACACCGGCCACACCATCCCCCCGGAGGAGATCCCCCTGCTGTTCGAGCGCTTCCACAAGTCCGATAAATCCCGCAGCGAGGACAAGGACGGCTACGGCCTGGGCCTGTATGTGGTCAAGACCATCCTGTCCCAGCACAAAGAGAAAATTTCCGTTACCAGCGAAAACGGCGTCACCTCCTTCAGCTTCACCGTTCAGCTGGCCCACCCCATGCGGAATACATGAGAGGAACCATTGCTATGTTTGACGAAAACAACCCGATCCGGCCCCAGGACCCCGAAATCCGGCCCCAGGACCCCGAGACTCCGGCGGAGACCCCGGCAGTCCCCCAGGAGAGTCCTGCCCCGGCGGAAAATCCGGAATGGGAGGAGCCGGAGGAGATCGTCTCCTGGTATACCCCCAAGGAGCCTGAGGGCCGGGAGGTGGTCAATTACTATGTCCAGCGCACCCCCATGCCCCAGAGCGTCTGGAAGCAGGCCGCCAAAAAGGAAAAGCGCCGCAGCCGCCTGTGGCTGTGGATCTCCCTGGCGGTGGTGGCAGTGACCGTGGCGGCGGTGGTGCTGACGGCGATCTTCGCCGGGCGCGGCGGCCAGCAGCGGCCCCTGCCCGACGGCGACGGCGACAACCCCAGCAGCATTGTGGACATTTTCGGCAGCAAGGCCACCACCATCCCCCGCATCCAGGGGGATAAGGGCGTGCGCCTGACCTGCCAGGACCCCCAGGGCCAGCCCCTGACGGCTCAGGAGGTATATGCCAAGGTGAATCCCTCCGTGGTCACCGTGGTGTCCGAGCAGGCAGACGGCGCCTCCATCGGCACCGGCGTCATCATGACCTCCGACGGGTACATCATCACCAATGCCCACGTGATCTCCGGCGGCAAAAGCTGCTGGGTGGCCCTGGACACCGGGGTCACCTACGACGTGAAGCTGGTGGGCTATGACGAGGAGGAGGACCTGGCCGTTCTGAAGGCCGATCCCCAGAATCCGCTGCCTGCCGCGGAATTCGGCAACTCCGACCTGGTGCAGGTGGGCGACACGGCCTACGCCATCGGCAACCCCTTGGGCGTGGAGCTGCGGGGCACCATGACCAACGGCATCATCTCCGCCATCAACCGGGCGGTGGAGGTAGACGGCAAGTCCATGACCCTGCTGCAAACCAACGCCGCCCTGAACAACGGCAACTCCGGCGGCCCCCTCATCAACGCCTATGGCCAGGTCATCGGCATCAACACCCTGAAAATGAGCACCACGGACGATACCGAGGCCACCGTGGAGGGCCTGGGCTTTGCTCTGCCCATCAGCTCCGTCAGCTTCGTGGTCAACGACATCATTGCCACCGGCAGCTACCGGGGCGCTCCCTCCCTGGGCATCACCGTCACCACCGTGGAAAAGGATGGAGGCGGCACCCAGGTCCAGGTGGTGGAGGTGTCCGGCGGCTCCGGCGCCGCCGACGCCGGCATCCAGGCCGGCGATGTGATCCTGGCGGCGGACGGCCAGTCCATTTCCGTCACCAGCGACCTGCTGACGGTCCGGCGCAGCCACGTCATCGGCGATACCGTGACCCTGACCATCCTGCGGGACGGCCAGCAGTTCGACGTGGAGGTAGTCCTCCGGTCCAACCGCAGCTTCGGATAACAGATGATAGCGGCTCTCCCCGGCGGTTTTCCGCCGGGGAGATTTTTTTGGTTCTGCCGCCGTCCGCCTCCGCATAGACTGCCACCAAACGAAGGGGGGATGGACATGCGTTACTGGGCGGCGGGATTTTTGCTGACGGTGCTGCTGTTTGGCGGGGCTCTGCTGGGCGCCGGGAAGGACACCGGGACGTCCCGGCCTGTCCCGGATGCTGACCCGGGACAAACCGGGACAGTCCCGGGACAAAGCGCCGCCGACGGGGCGGTTCTGCTGCGGGTGTGGGACGGGGAGCAGGTGGTGGAGATGACCATGGCGGAGTATCTGCCCGGGGTGGTCCGGGGAGAAATGCCTGCCTCCTTCCACCAGCAGGCCTTGGACGCCCAGGCCGTGGCGGAGCGGACCTTTATCCGTTACCACATGGCCTCCGGCCGCAAGGCGAAGCACCCGGACGCCGATGTGTGCATGGATTATCACTGCTGCAATGCCTACACCTCCGCCCAGGCGGCGGCGGAAAAATGGGGCGAGCACGCCGCCGAATACGAGGCCAAGGTCCAGCAGGCCGTCCGGGACACCGACGGACAGGTGATCCTGTACAACGGACAGCCCATTCTGGCGGCGTTTCACTCCTCCTCCGCCGGAGTCACCGCCAACTCCGGAGACGTGTGGGTGTCCACCCTGCCGTATCTGCACAGCGTGAAAAGCCCCGAAGGGGAAGGCTCTGTGCCCAATTACTACAGCGTCAGGGAGTTGCCGGCGGCGGAGTTCCAGCAGACGTTTCTGGCGGCTCACCCGGAGGCCTCCTTTGCCGGGGCGCCGGAAACCTGGATCACAGGCCGAACGGAAAATGCCTCCGGCCGGGTGGAGACCGTGACCATCGGCGGCGTCACCGTGGAGGGGACCGAGGTCCGCAGCCTGTACGGTCTGCGGTCGGCGTGCTTCACTGCGGAGGCCGCGGCGGACAGGGTGACGTTTCACGTCACCGGCTTCGGCCACGGTGTGGGCATGAGCCAATACGGGGCCAACCAGCTGGCGGCAGAGGGCAAAACCTGGCAGGATATCCTGCACTGGTACTATACCGATGTGACCATCGGCCCCTACGGATAAGCTGATCCGTAGGGGCCGGCCCTGCAAAATAATCGGGAAAAACAGCCGGAAAAACCTTGACTTTTCCGGGAAAACCGGTATAATATATGAGTCTGCGTATGCGGACATATCCTTGCTCTCACAGAAGGTGAGGGCCATAAGTCCAAAAGGAGGTGCAAAAGTATGGCTAAGATTTCCGCCAACTACGAGGTCGTTTACATCATTGACCCGGCACAGAGTGAGGAGGCTATTGCCGCTACCGTGGCAAAGTTCCAGACCCTGGCCGAGCAGAACGGCTCCGACGTGGTCGTGGACGAGTGGGGCAAGCGCCGTCTTGCTTACGCCATCGACTACAAGACCGAAGGCTACTATGTGCTGATGAGCTTCACCAGCGGCCCGGAATTCCCCAAGGAACTGGATCGTATCCTGGGCATTACCGAGGGCATCATGCGTTCCATGATCGTCTGCAAGGGCGAGTAAGGGAGGCAGTTTTATGCTCAACAAGATTTTCATCATGGGTCGTCTGACCCGGGACCCTGAGCTGCGCCGTACCCAGAGCGGTACCGCCGTCACCAGCTTCTCCCTGGCCGTGGACCGGGACTTCAAGTCCCAGAGCGGCGAGAAGGAGACCGATTTCATCGATGTGGTGGCCTGGCGCAGCACGGCCGAGTTCGTGGCCAAATACTTCACCAAGGGCCGTATGGCCGTGGTGGAGGGCCGGCTTCAGATCCGTGACTGGAAAGACCGCGAAGGCAACAACCGCAGAAGTGCGGAGGTGATTGCCGACAACGTCTATTTCGGCGATTCCAAGCGGGACGGTGCTCCCACCGGCGGTAATTTCTCCGCTCCCCCTGCTTACAGCGCACCCACCGGCGGCTATTCCGCTCCCGTGGGCGGCAGCTCCGACTTTGCCGAAATCGACGAGGAGGACGGCGACCTGCCGTTCTGAGTACCCCAGGTACACCTAATTCTATAAAGGAGGAATTCTTCCATGGCTATGGAACGCGAAAATAGAGCCCCCCGGGGCGCCGGCCGCAAGCGCAAGAAGGTTTGCCAGTTCTGCGTTGACAAGTGCGAGTATATCGATTACAAGGATGCCGCCAAGCTGCGCCGCTTCATTTCTGAGCGGTCCAAGATCCTGCCCCGCAGGACCACCGGCACCTGCGCCATGCATCAGCGTCAGCTGACCGAGGCCATCAAGCGGGCCCGTCAGATCGCTCTGCTGCCCTTCGTCACCGAGTAAGTTTTTTTACTCCGTAAGGGCCTCGCAAGTTACAGGAAGGAACTCCCTCTGCGTTTACCGCAGAGGGAGTTTTTTGCGCACAGGGGTGGGGCAGAGTCCCAGCCCATGCATTTAGACCTGTAGGGGCGGACGACTCTGTCCGCCCGATATCCTGCGGGAATAACTATGGAAAAGGAGGAATGCTTCATGATGGATCATATCGTGCGGCCGGGGAGGGGCCGCAGCTGCTGACCCTCCCGTAAATCGCGTCATTTGGCGCAATATAATGGAGGAAAAGTACATGATAGAAAACATTGTCATCCGCGAGGCCGTCACGGCGGAGGAACGGTCCCTGTTCTGGGAGCGGCTTCGGGCCTATTTCTGCCGGGATATTTTCCCGGACCCGGAGGACGAGGACCGGCCGTATTTTCTGGGAGACGACTACCGCCGGACCATGGAGAGCCTTCGCACCCGGCCGGTCCATCCGGTCCATTGGCTGGTGTTTTCCCGGAACGGGCAGGATATGGGCTTTGCCCTGGCGGCGGTGTTCACCGGCGAGGACGGCAAATGCTTCATTCTGGAGTTCTGCGTGCTGCCGGAGCACCGGGGCGGCGGAATGGGCACGGCCTGCGCCCGGACGCTGCTGAACTGGGCCCGGGAACAGGGGGCCGGATACGCGGAGCTGAACTGCACCACACCGCCGCGGCAGCGCTTCTGGGGCCGACTGGGCTTTGTGGCCAACGGGGCCGATGAGTGGGGTGTGCCGCTGATGCTGCTGCCGCCCCGGGAGCACCGGCCCATCACCGTGGAGCGGCTGACCGACCCGACAGACTGGCAGCTTGGGAAGCTGGAAAACGGCTATCGCCAGGACATTGGAGAGGAACCCCTGACGGAGGAGCAGCAGGAGCGGCTGACCCAGGCCATCCGGGAGGGGAGGATCACCTTCCTGGTGGCCAGGCGGGATGGCCGGGCTGTGGGCATGTGCTCGGTGGCGGAGATATTCTCCACCTTTGCCTGCGGACCGGTTGGTCAGCTGGAGGATTTCTATGTGGAGCCGGTATTCCGCCGCAGGGGCGTGGCCCGGCAGCTGGTGCAGGCCGCCCAGGCACTGTGCCGGGAGCGGAGCATCGCCAGCCTGTCGGTATGCTGCGCACCCTGTGACGAGGCCATGCACCGGGCCCTGGGGTTCACTGCGCCTCTGGGCCGGACGCTGGCCTGGCTGCCGGAAGAATAACGCAAAGAACGCCCCGGCCAGTTTTGGCCGGGGCGTCCCGCTATATCCCGGCCTGTCCCGGCGCTATATCCGGCGGTGATGGCCGCTTACCACAGGCCCGCCAGAGCGTATGCCGCCAGCGACACCAGCCAGGCCACGCCGCACTGCATGGCCACCACACCCAGCGTTTCCAGCGAGGAATCCAGCTCCCGCCGGATGGTGGCCACCGCCGCCACGCAGGGGGTGTACAGCAGGGTGAATACCAGGAAGCTCAGGGCGGACCGGGTGGTGAACAGGCCGGAGATGGCCCCGCCGCCCAGCAGCACCCCCAGGGTGCTGACCACGGACTCCTTGGCAATGAAGCCGGAGATCAGCGACGTGGCGCAGCGCCAGTCACCGAAGCCCATGGGTGCGAAGATCGGGGCGATGACCTGGCCGATCAGGGCCAGCAGACTGCCGGAGCTGTCGGACACCACGTTGAGCCGGGTGTCGAAGCTCTGGAGGAACCAGATGACGATGGTGGCCCAGAAGATCACCGTGAACGCCCGCTGGAGGAAATCCTTGGCCTTTTCCCACAGCAGCAGGGCCACGCTTCTGGCGCTGGGCAGCCGGTAGTTGGGCAGCTCCATGACAAAGGGCACAGGCTTTCCGCGGAAGGCGGTCTTGTTCATGATCAGGGCCGCCGCAATGCCGATGGCAATGCCCAGCACATACAGGCCGATCATCACCAGAGCCCGGTAGCGGGGAAAGAACGCCGCCGTAAAAAAGCCATAGATGGAGATCTTGGCCGAGCAGCTCATGTACGGCGTCAGCAAAATGGTCATTTTCCGGTCCCGGTCCGAGGATACCGTGCGGGTGGCCATGATGGCGGGAACGGAGCAGCCGAAGCCGATGAGCATGGGGACGATGCTGCGGCCGGACAGGCCGATCCTGCGCAGGGGCTTGTCCATGACGAAGGCCACCCGGGCCATGTAGCCGGTGTCCTCCAGAATGGACAGGAAGAAAAACAGCGTCACGATGATGGGCAGAAACACCAGCACGCTGCCCACACCGGCAAAAATGCCGTCCACGATAAGGCTGTGTACCACCGGGTTGATGCCGTAGGCCGTCAGCGCCCGGTCCACCACCGCCGTCAGGGCGTCCACCCCCACGGACAGCCAGTCGGACAGCCGCTGGCCGATGACGTCGAAGGTCAGCCAGAACGTCAGCAGCATGATGCCCAAAAACACCGGCACCGCCGTGAATCGCCCCGTCAGCAGACGGTCCAGCCGCACGGACCGGGCGTGCTCCCGGCTTTCGTGGCACTTGACCACCGAGGCGTCCACCACGTTTTCAATGAAGGCGTACCGCATGTCCGCCAGGGCGGCGTTGCGGTCCAGGCCCGTTTCCGTCTCCATCTGGACGATGCAGTGCTCCAGCAGCTCCCGTTCGTTCTGGTCCAGGGCCAGCCGGTCCGCCAGATCGTCGCCGCCCTCGATGAGCTTGGCGGCGCAGAACCGGGCCGGAACGCCCATGCGGTCGGCGTGGTCGGCGATCAGGTGGACCACCGCGTGGATGCAGCGGTGAACGGCGGAGTCGTCGGCACAGAAGTCCGTGACCTTGGGCAGCACATGGCCCCGGGCCACAGAGAGTGCCTGGTCCACCAGCTCCGACACGCCCTCGCCCTTGGCGGCGGAAATGGGCACCACCGGAATGCCCAGCGTGCGGCTCATTTTCTGCACGTCCACGGTGCCGCCGTTGGCGCGGACCTCGTCCATCATGTTCAGGGCCAGCACCACAGGCACCCGCAGCTCCAGCAATTGCAGCGTCAGATAGAGGTTGCGCTCGATGTTGGTGGCGTCCACGATGTTGATGATGCCGTCGGGCTTCTGCTGAAGGATGTAGTCCCGGGAGACGATCTCCTCCTGGGTATAGGGCCGCAGGGAATAGATGCCAGGCAGATCCACCACGGAGCAGCCCTTTTCTCCCCGGATCTCGCCGGTCTTTTGGTCCACGGTGACGCCGGGGAAATTGCCCACATGCTGGTTGGAGCCGGTGAGGGCGTTGAAAAGCGTGGTCTTGCCGCAATTCTGGTTGCCGACTAAGGCGAAGATCATACCGTCTCCCCCTTTACCTGGATATTCATGGCATCCTCCACCCGCAGGGTCAGCTCGTATCCACGGACGCGGATCTCGATGGGGTCCCCCATGGGAGCTACCTTTTGCAGCCGGACGGCGGTCCGGGGAATAAGTCCCATATCCAACAGACGGCAGCGCAGGGGCCCGTCCCCGCCCACGGCGGTGATGACCCCGGACTGGCCGACTTTCAGTTCATTGAGTGTCATACAGCTTGCCTCCTGAAAAAGTAAGTCCAGTATAACACATCGAACCGCCGGACTCAATCCCCAAAATCGACGGGGCTCGACTCAGGCCCAAAGGGCCTTCATCAGATCGGGATACGCTTTGTCGCAGATGTCCACGCAGCGGGCCATCAGCTCCAGGCAGATCTCCCCCACGTCGTGGCTGCGGAATACGGCGTCCAGCTCGGCCTGGACGCTGTTGTCGTCGGTGTCCAGAACGAACTTGGCAAAGCGGAAGCGCCGGTTGACGGCGTTGATGGCCTTCAGGAGAACATCCAGCTTGGCCTCGGGCACCTTCACCAGGTCAAATACCCGGATGGCCACATCCTGGCAGTCCTGGTCGAAGAAAAAGCGCATGCGGATGGAGGGAATATTCTCACCGCTGTAGATCACGGTGACGGTTTCCCGGCCGCCGGCGGCGGCCTCCGGGTCGGAGTGCTTGATGTCCTTGGCGTCCATGGCCCGGACAAACTGTTGGGTGGAAGAATGCATGGCGGATACCTCCTTGTGTTCAGTTACCTATTTATACTCTTTTCACCGGGGCGCTGTCAAGGCCGGAGGAACCAAATATTCCGGGGGGACCGGGAAAAAAACCTCGCCATCGCCGCAAAACCGTGCTATACTAAGGGAAAATCCGGGAGGTGACGGCATGGAGGAGATCACGGCTTCGTGGGTCCGGGGGCGTCTGCCCCGGCGGGACCCCATGGGCCACAAGGGCACCTTCGGCAAGGTGCTGTGCATCTGCGGCAGCGTGGGCTTTTCCGGCGCGGCGGTATTTGCAGGCCGGGCGGCGGTACGCACCGGGTCGGGCCTGGTGTATCTGGGGGTTCCGGAGCCGGTGTGGCCGGTGGCGGCGGCCAAGTGCGACGAGGTCATGCCGTTTCCTCTGCCGTCCCGGGAGGGAAGGCTGTCCCCGGAGGCGGAGGAGCCCATCCGGCGGCGGGCCGCCGCCTGCGACGCGGTGCTTGTGGGCTGCGGCCTGGGGCGCGGCCCCGGATGCGACGCCCTGGTCCGGCGGCTGCTGGACCTGGACCGGCCCCTGGTGCTGGACGCCGACGGCATAAACGCCCTTTCCGGGCATATGGATGCATTGTCCCTGCGCCGGGGCCGCACCACGGTGCTGACGCCCCATGAGGGAGAATTCCTCCGGGCGGGCGGCGACCTGTCCCGGGGAAGGGAGCAGGCCGCGGCGGACTTTGCCGCCCGGCACGGGGTGTATCTGGTGCTCAAGGGCCCCGGCACGGTCATTGCCGCCCCGGACGGGCGGCGGATGGTGAACTCCACCGGCAACTGCGGCATGGCCAAGGGCGGCAGCGGCGACGTGCTGTCGGGGATGCTGGTGAGCCTGCTGGGCCTGGGCCTTGCGCCGATGGACGCCTGCTGCGCGGCGGTGTGGCTCCACGGACGGGCCGGGGACCTGGCCGCCCGGGACGTGGGCCTGTGGGGCATGACCCCGTCGGACCTGCTGGACCGCATTCCTGCCGCTCTGCGGGAGGTAACGGAGTGACAGACACTGTTTTAAAAGGGCTTTGCCCTTTTAAAACAAAAGATTCGCAGCCTGCCGCGCGCATAATTTGTTCGCTGAAAGCGAACAAATTCCACACTTGCAGACTGAGAAGTGTTTTTTGCGACGTACACGCCGCCGCAAAAAACGGATTGCACTTTATTTGCCGCCTGCGGGCGGCAAACTCTGCGAGGCTTTTTCGGCAAGCTGCAATAGATAGAGAACATCGCTGGGATAGCGGAGAGCCTTCCGGAAAGGGAGGGTTTACCGTGAAAAAATGCTTGGTATGGCTGCTGGCGGCGGCGCTGCTGCTGGCCGGCTGCGGGAGGAAAACGGCGTCCCAGACGGACGCCCTGCGCCAGCGGTACCGGGATATGCAGGCCGCCCATATGGAGGCGGAGATCACCTGCCACCTGGAGACGGAGAACCGCACGTTCACCGTGTCCTGTGACTGGACCCCCACCGGCGCCGGGACCACCGTTACCGCCCCGGAGGCTCTGGCGGGTCGCAGGAAGCAGGGGCTGAGATAACGGTCACAGGACCTGACGGTTTCCTACGACGGGGCGGCTTTGTCCGCCGGAAGTCTGCGGGACGTGGCTCCGGCCAACTGCCTGCCGTGGCTGCTGCACGCCGTGGCGGAGGGCTATCTGGCGGAGGCGGGCCGGGAGACCCTGGATGGGGCCGACTGCCTGCGTCTGGCCCTGGACACCACCGCCGCCGGCGGCAAGGTGCTGTGCACCGTGTGGCTCGGCGGCGGCGCGCCGCTGTATGCCGAGTTTACCCAGGACAGCCGCGTGGTGCTGACGGCTCGGCTGCTGTCCTTTACTTCAGAATAAAGAGAGGCTATCATCATGGAATCTACACTGCGGAGGACCTGGGCGGAGATCGACCTGGACGCACTGGCCCACAACTATCGCCGACTGCGGCGGCATATCGGGCCGGACGTGCGCTTTCTGGGCGTGGTAAAGGCCGACGCCTACGGACACGGGGCCGTGCAGGTGGCCCGGACCCTCCAGGACCTGGGGGCGGATTATCTGGCGGTGTCCAGCATTGACGAGGCCATGGAGCTGCGGGCCAACGGCGTCTCCATGCCGGTGCTGATCCTGGGCCACACCCCCAAGGAGCAGGTGGGGCGGCTGATAGAGCACCACATTACCCAGGCCGTCACCTGCAAGGCCAAGGCCCTGGAATACAGCCATGAGGCCACGGCCCTGGGCGGCACGCTGAAGATCCACATCAAGGTGGATACCGGCATGTCCAGGCTGGGCTATCTCTGCGACGGCAGCCACTTTGACGGCGGCGTGGAGGGCATCTGCCAGGCCTGCGCCCTGCCGGGGCTGGAGGCCGAGGGCATCTTCACCCACTTTGCCGTGGCCGATGAGCCGGACCCGGACAGCGTGGCCTATACCCGCCGGCAGTTTGACCTGTTCTGCCGGGTGATCCGGGCGGTGGAGGAAAAGCGCGGCAGGCGCTTCCCCCTGCGCCACTGCGCCAACACCGGGGCCACCGCCTGCTATCCGGAGATGCACCTGGACATGGTGCGCCCGGGCCTGCTGCTGTATGGGTATGGGGAGTTTGCCAAGGGGCTGGACCTGCGGCCGGTGATGACCCTGAAAACCACCATCAGCACCACCAAGACCTATGAGCCCGGCACCTCCGTCAGTTATGGACGGCTGTTCACCACCCGGCGCCGCACCCGCATGGGCGTGGTGCCCTACGGCTATGCCGACGGGTTCTTCCGGTGCCTGTCCGGCCGGTGCAGCCTGATGACCGCCAAGGGTCCCGCGCCCCAGCGGGGCCGCATCTGCATGGATATGTCCATGATCGACCTGACGGATCTGCCCGGGGTGGACGTGGGGGACGAGGTGGAGATCTTCGGGCCCCGGAACCCGGTGGAGACCATGGCCGCCCAGGCGGGGACCATCCCCTATGAGCTGACCTGCGCCGTCAGCAAGCGGGTGCCCCGGGTGTATCTGCAAAACGGGCAGGTCACCGAGCGGGAGCTGCTGCTGCGGTTCTGACGCACACTGGACGCCCCGGCTCCATAGAATGAAACGGGGCGGGAAAACCGGGTATAAATTCCCCGGCTGCGTGGGAGAATGAAAGTGACCCGATGCTTCGGGTACTTCTTCCGGCGGAGTGTGAACGTTTGTGGATACGAATGTCAAGCGCGGCGAGATCTATTATGCCGACCTGAGCCCGGTGGTGGGCAGCGAGCAGGGGGGCGTGCGCCCGGTGCTCATCGTCCAGAATGACACGGGAAACCGCCACAGCCCCACCGTCATCGCGGCGGCCATCACCTCCCAGATGGGCAAGGCCAAGCTGCCCACCCATATCGAGGTGGCGGCCCAGTGCTGCGGCCTGCCCAAGGATTCCGTGATCCTGCTGGAGCAGATCCGCACCCTGGACAAACGCCGCCTGCGGGAGCGGATGGGCCGGGTGGACGGCGCGGTGATGGAGCGGGTGGACGACGCCATTGCGGTGAGCTTCGGCCTGCCCCGCAGCAGATTGGTATAGCGGCCCGGCGGAGGGTACATAACCTTCCCCAGGCAGAAGCTCCCCCGGGAGAGTCATTTGTCTCTCCCGGGGGAGCTTTTTTGCCTTGACGGGGCCGCCTGGGTATGGTATCATGAGGTTTACAGAACATAAACAAAGGAGGCATGACCATGTATGAAGCATTTCGGGAGGCGCAGCAGTCCAAAAAGGACCGCAGCCGCCTGAAGCTGGGGCTGTGGATCACCCTGGCGGCGGTGCTGCTGGCGCTGACGGCCACGCCGCTTGTGTGGGCGTCCCGGCAGAGCGCGGCATACCACCGGTATATGGACGCTCTGAACGGCAGCGTGCTGTATGCCCGGGAACATGACGGCGTGTGGCTGGAGCGGGCCGGCAGCCGCATCCACTATCCTCAGCTGGCCGGGGCCGGTATCAGCGAAAAGCTCCGGCAGGCCGGAATGGGCAAGCGCCAGCAGGAGCTGCCGGAGGGAGAGGGTGTGACCCTGGACTTCGGCGACGGCAGTCTTCTGCGGCTGTGGGAGGTGCCGATCCGGGGCGGCTATACCCCTGAGGAGACCTTCGGCGTGTTCGTGGCTTATACCTATTCCGACGGAGAGACATACTGCTATGATACCGGCAACCTGGGGTGGGACCGGGTGGTGGACAGCCTGCCCTCTGCCGGGTAAGGCGGGACGGGGCATCCCCGGCGGAGACTGTGCATACACTGGCACAGCCCCTGCCGGGGATGCTTTGATGGGGAGGCGCGCTGCATGACGTATCCTGTGTATATCGGGGACCGGGCCGCCGGAACCATGACCGTGACCGCCGCCGGGCAGGACACGGTGTTCGAGCTGCGGTGCCCGGATCCGGAGCCGGGCCTGTGGCGGGCCTGGGTCCAGGGGGAGGAGGGCCGCCTGGACCTGGGGCTTCTGGAGGGCGGGCGGCTGCGCCGCCGGTTTTCCCGCCGCCTGACGGCCTCCCTGGGCGGGGTCCGGTGGGCCGGGGCGGAGCCCTGCGGGAGCCGGGAGCCTGCCTGGCGCCCCGCCGGACCCGGGGACTGCCCGCTGCCCCTGCCGCCTGGGGCCATGTGCCGCCGGGAGGGGCGGCAGCTGCGGCTGGCCCTGCCCTATGGCGAGGACCGGCCCTTTCCCCTGACGGAGCTGTTCTGCCTGGCCCGGATCCGGACCATGGACGGCCGCCGCTGGGCGGAATACCGCTTTCTGGGCCGGGACCCGGTGCCCCCGGAAGAAAAGTGAAATTTGGGTCTACCATAATCCGGCGATATGTGGTATAATACCATGGAGTATCACCACAAAGGAGGAGAGACCCATGAGATGTCCCTATTGCGGCTACCGCGAGAGCAAGGTGGTGGATTCCCGTCCTGCGGACGAGGGAGCCAGCATCCGCCGGCGGCGCGAGTGCCTGTCCTGCGAGAAGCGCTTTACCACCTATGAGACCATTGAGTATCTGCCGATGGTGGTCATCAAGAAGGACGGCAGCCGCCAGAGCTTCGACCGCAGCAAGGTGCTGCGGGGCATCCAGCGCTCCTGCGAAAAGCGCCCGGTATCCGTGGCGGAAATGGAGCGCATGGTCACCGAGATCGAGCAGGAGCTGCAAAACTCCCTGGAGCGGGAGATCAGCACCGGGACCATCGGCGAGAAGGTCATGGAGAAGCTGAAGAAGGCCGACGAGGTGGCCTACGTCCGCTTTGCCTCGGTGTATCGCCAGTTCAAGGATATCAACACCTTCATGAGCGAGCTGAACAAGCTCCTCAGCGAGAAGTAAGGGCTACAGAATATTCCGCAGGCTCAGGCGCTCCAGCTCGTCCAGCAGCTCCAGCTGCTGGCGCAGCTGCGTCAGCTCCGGCAGCAGGTCATCCCCCTGCTCCAACCGGCACAGGGTCCGGCACCGGGACAGGGTCACCTGGGCTGCGTCCAGGGTTTCGTGGTGGATGACCACATGGAGATAATCCTGGGCCCCGTCCCAGCTGTCCGCCAGGGCGTCCATGGCCTCCCGGGCCACGTCCCAGCGCTCCTGGGCCGCCAGCTGGGCGATCCGGTCCGCCTGGTCCATCCACCGGCCGGTCCGGCGGTTCAGAGCCGCCGCGTTGAGAATGCACAGGGCCAGCAGAGCCGCCAGCACCAGCGAGGGAACGATCAGAAACCGTTTCATACGTCCTCCTTGGCCTGGCAGATCACGTTGCCCCCCTGGTCCAGGGACAGGAGAAACACCTGAGACGGGTCCTTCAGGTGCTCCCGCTTCAGCTGTCGGCGCAGCCACGCGTCGTCCACGTCCATTTTCTTCATGTTGTCCCGCAGCAGCCGCCCGTCGTTGATCAGCAGCACCGGCAGGAACGGATCGTCCGCCGCGTTCATGGACAGCTGCGCGGGCGTCACCGGCTGGGCGTCGGACCGCAGCAGCACCGATACCTGGCCGCTGGTCTCCAGCACGGCGTATTTCACGTCCTTCAGGTTGGTGACCCCCTGGCCCCGCAGCTCCTCCATCAGCTCGTCCACCGTCATGCGGTTATGGCGCATGGCCCGCTGCTGGAGCCTGCCGCAGCGCACCACAATGGCCGGCTCCCCGCAGATCAGGGACCGGAACCGCCCGCTGCGGAAGCTGATATAGCTCAGCAGCGTGGTCAGAGCCAGCAGCGTCAGGATGGGAACCACCCCGTTGATCAGCGGCGAATCAAAATCCTGCATGGGCACCGACGCCAGGTCCGACAGCAGCATGGTCAGCACCAGCTCGATGGGCTCCAGCTCGCCGATCTGGCGCTTTCCCGTCAGACGCAGGCCCACGATCAGCAGCAGATACAGAATGATGGTGCGGAAAAAAGCAGTGGCCACAGGCATTCCCCCTTCTATGGCCAGTATGCGCCGATGAGAGAAAGTTATACCGAGGCTGTCGAAAACTCAGAAATTTTTTGCCATCGAAAAGGAAGATAGTTACGAAAGAAACCCATCAGGGGTGTCTTTCGTTTGCAATCACAAGTTTTTCAGGACTTTTTAAGTTCTGAAAAACTGCACTCAGCTTGTCAAAAAACCTTTTTTGACAAGCTGAGTTATACCGCTTCATCCGGCCTTGAGGCCGTTTGATATACAGAACGCAGAACCGCGAAAGGAGGCCCCCGGGAAAAACCCATACAAAGCGCCATGTGCCTGCCGCTTCCCGGCAGGATAACGAGGAGGAGAGAGTATCGAGCCTTCGGCGGGAGCTCTCCCGCGCCGTCCGGGCGCGCACGCAGCGGGCAAATATGCGGGCGACCGCAAAACAGAGATGCTGCGACCGGAGAATGAGGCAAATCATCTGCGTGTTTGTCCTCCCCATTTCAACAGATCAGGAGGAATTTTTTTATGTGTGGAATTATCGGATACGTAGGCCGCCAGGAGGCCGCCCCTATTTTGCTGGAGGGCCTGGAGCGCATGGAATACCGGGGCTATGACTCCACCGGTATGGCCGTGTGCGGCGACGGCGTGCTGCGGGTCTGCAAGAAAAAGGGCCGGGTCCAGGTGCTGCGGGAGATGAGCCATGACGGCGCGGACCTGCCGGGCACCCTGGGCATCGGGCACACCCGCTGGGCCACCCACGGCGAGCCCAGCGACGTCAACGCCCACCCCCATCTGAGCCAGAGCGGCAAGTTCGCCGTGGTCCACAACGGCATCATCGAGAACTTCATCGCGCTGAAGGAGGAGCTGCTGCAAAAGGGCTACACCTTCCGCTCCGAGACGGACACCGAGGTGGTGGCCCAGCTGCTGGATTATTACTACAGCGACTGCGGCGACTTCTTTGAGGCCATGAACCGGCTGCTCCACGCGGTGGACGGGGCCTATGCCCTGGGCATCATCTGCGCCGACTATCCCGACCGGCTGGTGGCCGCCCGGAAGGACGCGCCCCTGCTGCTGGGCTTTGGCGACGGCGAGAACTTCATCGCCTCCGACGTGACGGCCCTGATCCGCCACACCCGGGACATCGCCTATATGGACGACGGGGAGCTGGCCATCCTGTCCCGCAGCGGCATCCGGGTATACGACCGCCAGCTGCGCCCGGTGGAGAAGAAGCACCACCATGTGGACTGGGAGGTGGACGCCGCGGAAAAGGGCGGCTACGCCCACTTCATGCTCAAGGAGATCATGGAGCAGCCCGCCGCCATCCGCAAGGCCACCGCCGCCCGGATCCAGGGAGGCCGCGTGGTGCTTCAGGACCTGACCATGACCCCGGAGCAGATCCGGGCCATCGGCCGCATCTACATCGTGGCCTGCGGCTCGTCGTACCATGTGGGCATGGTGGGCAAGTATAACCTGGAGCGGATGCTGCGCCGCAGCGTGGAGGTGTGCCTGGCCTCCGAGTTCCGCTATTGCGACCCCATCGTAGGGGAACGGGACCTGGTCATCGTCATCAGCCAGTCCGGCGAGACGCTGGATACCATGGCCGCCCTGCGGGAGGCCAAAAAGCGGGGCGCCCGCATCCTGTCCATCGTCAACGTGGTGGGCTCCTCCATTGCCCGGGAGTCCGACGACGTGCTGTATACCTGGGCCGGGCCGGAGATCGCCGTGGCCACCACCAAGGCCTACAGCACCCAGATGGCGGTGCTGAACCTGCTGGGCCTGTACTTCGGCGAGGTCATGGGCACCGTGGACTACGAGACATACACCGCCATGATCCGGGATATCCTGGATCTTCCGGAAAAGCTGGAGCAGGTGCTGGCCCAGGCGGACCGGATCCGGGAGATGGCCAAGGATTTCGCCGGACGGGACGACGTGTTCTTCATCGGCCGGAACCTGGACTATGCCCTGAGCCTGGAGGGAAGCCTGAAGCTCAAGGAGATCAGCTATATCCACTCCGAGGCGTATGCCTCCGGCGAGCTGAAGCACGGCACCATCTCCCTGATCGAGGAGGGAACGCCGGTTATCGCCCTGAGCACCTACGGGCCTCTGTTTGACAAGGCCATGAGCAACGTGGTGGAGGTACAGGCCCGGGGCGCCCGCGTCCTGGCCCTGACCACCGAGACCCACCGGGAGGCTATGCTGGCCCGGACAGACCGGGTGCTGACGGTGCCGGAGGTGGAGCCTATGCTGCTGCCCCAGCTGGGCGTGGCACCCCTGCAGCTGCTGGCGTACTACATCGCCCTGGAGCGGGGCTGCGACATCGACAAGCCCCGGAACCTGGCCAAAAGTGTCACCGTGGAATAACATCGCGTAAAACCGAGGAAATTATGAACAACATCAACATTGTACCCATGACGGCGGATCATCTGGACGCTCTGGAGCAGCTGGAGCGCACCTGCTTCTCCCGGCCCTGGTCCCGGAAAATGCTGGCCGAGGAGCTGGACAATGAGTGCGCGGCCTTTCTGGTGGCGGAGGACGCCGCCACGGGGGAGGCAGTGGGCTATGCCGGGCTGCTGGTGGCCGCCGACGAGGGGTATATCACCAATGTGGCGGTGTTTCCCCCGTATCGCCGCCGGGGCGTGGCCGGGAAGCTGCTGGACGTGTTCCTGCGCTTTGCCCGGGCCAACCACCTGGCCTTCCTGACCCTGGAGGTCCGGCCCAGCAATGCCGCCGCCATTGCCCTGTATACCCGGTTCGGCTTCCGGGAGGCCGGACGCCGCCGGAACTACTATGACCTGCCCAAGGAGGACGCCCTGATCCTGACCCGGACCTTTGAGGAGGATGACCAGTGAACATTTTAGCCTTTGAATCCTCCTGCGACGAGACTGCCGCGGCGGTGGTGCGGGACGGGCGGACGGTGCTGTCGGACGCTATTTTGTCCCAGGCGGATATGCACGCGCTGTATGGCGGCGTGGTGCCGGAGATCGCCTCCCGGAAGCACGTGGAGGCCATTGCCGGGCTGTCGGACCAGGCACTGCGGGAGGCGGGCCTGACCCGGCGGGACATCGACGCCGTGGCGGTGACGTATGCCCCGGGCCTCATCGGCGCGGTGCTGGTGGGGGTCAGCTTCGCCAAGTCCGCCGCCTACGCCCTGGGGGTTCCCCTGATCCCGGTGCACCACGTCCGGGGCCATATCGCCGCCAATTACCTGGCGTTTCCGGAGCTGGAGCCGCCGTTTCTGGCGCTGGCCATGTCCGGCGGCAACACCCTGATCGTGGACGTGAAGGGCTACACGGATATGGAGGTCCTGGGTGCCACCCGGGACGACGCGGCGGGGGAGTGCTTCGACAAGGCTGCCCGTGTGCTGGGGCTGCCCTACCCCGGCGGAAAGCCCATGGACCGGCTGGCCGCCCAGTCCCCCGGCGGGAAATACGTCCTGCCCCGGGCCCATGTGGAGGGCGCACCTCTGGACATGAGCTTTTCGGGGCTGAAAACCGCTGTGGTAAATCTGGCCCACAACGCCCAGCAGAAGGGGGAGCCTCTGGACGCCGCCGCCCTGGCCCATGACTTCAACCAGGCGGTGTCCGACGAGCTGGTGCCCCGGGCCATGGAGGCCGCCCGTCTCCGGGGCCGCACCTGCATCGCAGCCGCCGGCGGCGTGGCCGCCAACACCATCATCCGCTCCGATCTGCAGCGGGCCTGCGACAGGGCCGGATACCGCCTGTACCTGCCGCCTCTGAGCCTCTGCGGCGACAACGGGGCCATGATCGGCGCCCAGGGGTACTACGAGTATCTGGCGGGCCGCCGGGCGGGGCTGGACCTGAACGCCTATGCCACCATGGAGCTGGACGATCTTTTCTATTGAGACACAAAATCCCCCCTGCCAACCGGTCGGGTGTCATAAGACAGTTTCCCTTGCCTCTCTCTTTGGGAGAGGTGGCCGAGCGCAGCGAGGACGGAGAGGGCAAACGGCAAGACCCTCTCAGTCACCTGCGGTGACAGCTCTCCCAAAGGGAGAGCCAAGGGGCTGCGCCCTGCTGCATAGTATGTCGGCATGAGAAATGGAGCGTATCTGTATCGATACGCTCCATTGACTGTTTTACGAACGCCCTGCCAACCGGCAGGGGGGATTTCAGCTGTTTATTCTTCCGTATGGCGGTTCTTTTTGGCCAGCTCCGCGATCTGGCCGAACTTCCCGGTGACATAGCTGTAGCTTTTCCGCCCGTGGGGCAGGAGACAGGCGCTGCAATCCTTGATGCCGTCGCCGACATAGCGGAAGTTGCCGCCGCACCGGTCGCCCAGGGCATACAGAGGACAGTAGCAGAACAGGCAGTTGAAATCCTCCGGATGGGCCGTCTCGTGACAGGGAAAGAACTCGCAGGCCGTGTGCTGGAAGAAGGAGTAGCGGCACTCCTCGGGCTTGGTGGACAGGGCCTCACACTTCTCCATGGTGCACCTCCGTTACAGGCTTGCCGGGCCAATAGATGACATAGCACTCCGCCATCTCGCCCATGTAGAAAAACACGTTCTCGCCCATTTCAATGTGCTTGCCGAAGGTCAGATCCGGCACGAACAGGCGGCCGCAGGTGCGCTTGGGCCCCTTGATGGTGTAGCCCTCGGGGTTGGGGTTGTCCCGCAGGGCCTCTGCCGCCTCCTGAAGGCCGGGAAAGCGCAGGGTTTTCTCCAGCTGGGCCAGCTGGGTCTCGCCGTTGATATAGACCAGGTGATCCTGGTCCCGGAACCAGTTGATGAGCATTTGTTCGTCCTCCTGACAGAAAATGAGGTAGGGGGCGGGCGGGAGTGGCTGCCCCTGCCCGCCCCGTGGAAAGCTGCGGCTGTGCCGCGCTCAGGCTTGCAAAAAAACCGCGCCAATGCTCCATTGGCGCGGCCGGTTTCCCGCGATCGGACCCATCCTCCGCCGTAGGGCGCGCAGCGGGGACAGCATGGCGGCAAGCAGGTCTTCTGACTGGCGGATCAGCAGCGGCGCACGGTCTTCCCGGTTTCCCAGTGACGGACTTTCGTCCCATGTGCGCGGCCTCCCCGTATACAGCGGCGGTACCGTTCAGGATTCACACCTGATTCACTATTCTCCCGCGCCGCCCAACCGGCGGCACAGGCACTTGCGCATTGTATTCTTTATATACGGATAGTGTACCATCCGGCGGCGCTTCTGTCAAGGGGGCAGATGGGGCCGGGGATTACTTTGGCAAAAACACTTGCCATCCGGCGCCGTCATGGTGTATGATAGGGGAAAAACAGGAAGGGAGCTCTCTCAAATGACCGCCGAACAACGACGGAGCCGGATCAGCGCCCGGCTCCATGAAGCACAGCAGCCCATCAGCGCCACTGTCCTGGCCCGAGAGCTGGGCGTCAGCCGCCAGATCATTGTGGGGGACGTGGCCCTGCTGCGGGCCGGAGGCCAGGCCATCACCGCCACCGCCCGGGGCTATGTGATCCCCGCCCCCGGAGACGGCACGGTGCGCCAGGTGGCCTGCCGCCACGACGGCGCGGGTACCCGGGACGAGCTCAACGCCATGGTGGACTGCGGCTGCACGGTCATCGACGTCATTGTGGACCACCCGGTATACGGCCAGCTGTCTGCGCCGCTGCACCTGCACAGCCGCCTGGATGTGGAGCAGTTCATGAACCGCATGAAGGGGGCCGCGCCCCTGTCCCAGCTGACGGAGGGCGTCCATCTGCATACCCTGTCCTGCCCCGATGAGCAGGCCTACCGTCAGCTGACGGACCGCCTGCGGCAGCTGGGCTTCCTGGCGGAGTAGCTGCCCCCGGCAGCCGAATTTGCCGGCAGCGGCCTGAAAAAATGGATTCTTGACAAGCTCAGCGCCGCATCCTTCCGGGTGCGGCGCTGAGCTGATTGTCTTATACGCCCAGCTTTTCCAGGGCCGCCATACGCAGGCAGTCGCACAGAATGGCGATGGCCTGCTCCAGCTCGTGGACGGGCGGCAGGGACGGGGCAATGCGGATGTTGCTGTCCTGGGGGTCCACGCCATAGGGGAAGGTGGCCCCGGCGGCGGTCATGGTGACGCCGGCGTCCCGGCACAGCTCCAGCGTCCGCTTGGCGGTTCCGGGCATGGCGTCCAGACTGACGAAATAGCCGCCCTTGGGATGGCTCCACCGGGCGATGCCGCAGGGGGCCAGATGGCGGTCCAGCTCGTCCTCCACCGTGCGGAACTTGGGCCCCAGAATGGCCGCGTGACGCCGCATCAGCGCCAGGGTGGTCTCCTTATCCTTCAGATACCGCACATGGCGCAGCTGGTTCATCTTATCGTAGCTGATGATCTGGATGTTCAGCAGATTCTTGAAGTATTCCACGTTGGCCTCGCTGACCGCGCCGCAGGCGATGCCCGCCCCGGGGAAGGTGATCTTGCTGGTGGAGGCAAACTCATACACCATGTCGGCGTTGCCGTACTCCGCGCACAGGGACAGAATGTCCGGGAAGGGCACGAAATCCCCCTCCAGCTCGTGGACGCAGTAGGCATTGTCCCACATGAGCATAAAGTCCGGCGCGGCGGGCTTCATGGCGGCCAGCCGGCGAATGGTTTCGTCGGAATAGATGATGCCCGTGGGGTTGGAGTATTTGGGCACGTTCCACATACCCCGGACCTCCGGGTCCCGGATCAGCCGCTCCACCTGGTCCATATCCGGCCCGTTCTCCGTCATGGTTACGGGGATCAGCTCCATGCCGAAGGACTCCGTCACCTTAAAATGCCGGTCGTATCCCGGCACCGGGCACAGCCACTTCACCCGGTCCAGCTTGCCCCAGGGCTTCTCGCTGTGCAGCAGGCCGTGGGTATACGCCTTGGACACGGCGTCGAACATCAACTCCAGGGAGGAGTTTCCTCCGGCGATGACCTGGCCGGGCTTGCAGCCCAGAAGGTCTGCAAACAGCTCCCGGGCAATGGGAATACCCGCCACATAGCCATAATTTCGCGCATCAATGCCGTCGGTGATGAAGTCGTCGGCAGTCAGGGGGATGTTGTACATCTCCATGACCATATCCAGCTGCTCCCGGCCGGGCTTGCCCCGGGCCATGTTCAGCTCCAGCCCCAGGGCCTTCTGCTCCTGGTGGGTCCTGCACAGGGCGGCGTATTCCGCCTGCCGCTCCGCAAGGGTCATTTCCTGATAAGTTTTCATGATGCTTTCCCTCTTTTCCCGTAGTGGCGCCGGGTTTCCGGCCCAACGCCTCCCCAGCATAGCATACATTCCCTCAAAAGGCAAATGTTACTTTTTCGCAGGCGGCACACATCCGCTTTCATCCTGCTTTCTCCCCTAAAATTCCCGCAGCACCAGCTCCGTGGAGCCGCTGCCGGTCACCAGCCGCAGCACCCGGGGGTGTCCGGCGTATTCCCGGCACAGGTCCCGCAGGGCCGTGCCGCTGTGGTATCCGTGAATCAGCCGCAGGCGGTATACCCCGCCGCCGCAGCGGCGCAGGGCCGCGTCGATGGCCACCCGGGCCTGGTAGGTGTTTTTTCCGTGAAGATCCAGCTCCATGATCCCCGGCTGCATACGCCTCACCCCTTTCTTGTCTCATTTTACCCCGGGACGTCCCGGTTTGCAAGCGGCGTTTCCCATAGAAGGAAAAAAGCGGCGCATCTCCCGGGAGAGACGCCGCTTGCAGGCTTTACAGATCCAGGGCCAGGTCGCCCTCCTTGATCCATTTCCATTTCCGCAGGGGAAGGGCCAGCAGCCATGTGAGCACCGCCGGCAGCACAAAGGAGATCAGCACCAGCCCCAGCCAATCCATGCCGGTGATGCCGGCCTTGACCCCGGCGGCCACATCGCTGACCCAGCCGGTGTATACGCCGATCTGGCCCACCAGGCCGCAGGTGCCCATGCCGCTGGATACCGCCGCGCCGTTCATCTCCAGGCGGAACAGGCAGGTGGCAATAGGCCCCGTAATGGCGGAGGCCAGCGTGGGCGGGATCCACACCCGGGGGTTGCGGACGATGTTGCCCATCTGCAGCATGCTGGTACCCAGGCCCTGTGCCGCCAGACCGCCCCACCGGTTTTCCCGGAAGCTCATCACGGCAAAGCCGATCATCTGGGCGCAGCAGCCTGCCACGGCAGCGCCGCCGGCCAGCCCCGTCAGCCCCAGGGCCGCGCAGATGGCGGCGGAGGAGATGGGCAGCGTCAGCGCCACGCCGATGACCACAGATACGATGATGCCCATGAAGAAGGGCTGCAGCTCCGTGGCCCACATGATGAACCGGCCCACGGCACTGGCCGCCGTACCAATGGGTGCGGCGATCAGGGCGGCAATGCCGATGCCCGCCAGAGTGGTGACGATAGGTGTCACCAGAATGTCGATCTTCGTCTCCTTGCTGACGGCCTTGCCGATCTCGGCCGCCAGAATCGCCACGAACAGCACCGCCAGAGGCCCTCCGGCCCCGCCCATATAGTTGGTGGCAAAGCCCACGGGAATCAGGGAATACAGCACCAGGGGCGGCGCCTCCAGCGCCCGTCCGATGGCCACCGCCATGCCCGGGCCCACCATAGCGGAGCACAGGCCGCCGATGGTATACGTCACGGCGCCCTCTCCCTTGCCCAGGGTGACGATCACCTCCGTCAGAAACCCGATATGAAGCTGCTGACCGATGGTGTTGAGGATGGTCCCCACCAGCAGGGTGCAGAACAGCCCCTGGGCCATGGCGCCCATGGCGTCGATAAAGTACCGCCTGGCCGAGAACACGATGTTCTTCCGGGCCAGGAATTTGCGAACCGCTTCCATAGCATTGACCTCGCATATGTAAAGTAATAGGGTACACAGGTGTCATGACACCTGTGTACCCTATTATAGCGTGTGGTTTCCGTTTGTCAACCCCTTCAGGGTTCTATACGTTTTATTCCCCGTATACGCACCCCTTCGCCGGCCCTCCGGCCAGAGGAATATCCGCCACCGTCAGGGGAATGCGGTACATATCCCGCAGCAGCTCCTCCGTCAGGGTCTCCTTCACCGGGCCCCAGGCCCGGACGCCGCCGTCCTGCAAAACCAGGGCGTGGGTGGCAAACCGGAAGGCGTGCTCCGGATTGTGGGTGGACAGCAGCACCGTGTACCCGCTGTCCGCCAGAGCCCGCACCTGCCGCAGCAGCCGGAACTGGTTGCCGTAGTCCAGGCTGGCGGTGGGCTCGTCCATCAGAAGGATCCTGGCCTGCTGGGCCATGGCCCGGGCAATCAGGGCCAGCTGCCGCTCGCCGCCGGAGATCTCGTTGACGCCCCGGTCCCAAAGGTCCTGAATGCCCAGCTGCTCCAGGGCCCGGTCCGCCGTCTCCTGCTGCCGCCGTCCCGGCGCGTGAAAGGGGTCCGCCCCCATCAGCACCGTGTCCCGGACGGTGTAGTTGTATACCGGCGCGCTGGTCTGGGGGATATACGCCGCCAGACGGGCCAGAGCTCTGCGGTCCAGGGATCGCAGAGCGTGGCCGCACAGGGCAATGTCTCCCCGGTATCTGGGCAGAAAGCCCAGAATGCACCGGAACAGGGTGCTCTTGCCTGCCCCGTTGGGGCCCAACACTGCCACCAGCTGCCCCGGCTCCGCCCGGAGGGTCACGTTCCGCAGCACCTGCCGCCGCCCGTAGGCGAAGGACAGCTCCCTTACGTCAATGGACACGGCGTCCACCTCCCGTCGCAATGAGATACAGAAACAGCGGCGCGCCCACAAAGGCCGTGAGAATGCCCAGCGGCAGTTCTCCGGTGGTCACCAGCCGGGCAATGTCGTCCACTGCCAGCAGAAATGCCGCTCCGAACAGGGCCCCAGCGGGGATCAGCCGCCGGTAGTCGTACCCGAACAGCATCCGGCAGAAGTGGGGGATCACCAGGCCCACCCAGCCGATCATACCCGACACCGCCACGCTGGCGGAGGTCAGCAGCGTGGCGCACACGATCACCGCGCCCCGCAGCCGCCGGGTGTTCACGCCCATGGACTGGGCCTCCTCCTCGCCCACGGTCAGCAGGTTCATCCGCCACCGCAGGAAAAACAGGGGGATCATCCCCAGGGCCACGGGAATGGCCAGAAATACCACGTCCTTGTCCTTGATGGAGGACAGGGATCCCATGAGCCAATAGGTGATGGCGGGCAGCTGCTGCTGGGTATCCGCCACCAGCTTCACAAACGACGTTCCCGCCGAAAACAGGGACGAGATCATCATGCCCGCCAGGATCAGGGCCACCGCCTGGTGGGATTTGGACAGGCGGCTGACCAGCCAGGCCGCCGCCACCGCCAGCAGTCCGCAGCAGAACGCAGCGGCGGAGATGCCAAAGTATCCCGCTCCCAGCAGAATGGCCACTGCCGCGCCGAAGCCCGCCCCGGTGGAGGCCCCCAGAATGTCCGGCGACACCATGGGATTGCGGAACATGCCCTGATACGCCGCGCCGGACACCGCCAGGGCCGCCCCCACCAGGGCCGCCGCCGCCACCCGGGGCAGCCGCACGGCAAAGACCACCTTGTCATCGCTGATAGGCCAGTCCGCCGCCCCGCCGGAGATCCGGGTCCACAGCATGTGGACCAGCTGCCCCGGCGACAGGGCGTACCGCCCTACCAGCAGCGATCCCAGCAGCACCGCCAGGAAAACAGCCCCCAGCACCGCGAACCGCCGGGCATAGCGCTTATCCGCCGCCCGGAGGATATTGTGAAATACGGTGCTCATTTATGGGTTCCTCTCTTTTCTGTAGTACACGGTCTGGGCGGCGCCGCCGGCGGCCGCCAGCAGCATACACAGAACCAGGGCGCGGCAGATTTTCCTCATAGCGTTCCTCATTTCAGGGTGGAGCGGCTGAGCATCTGCCGCGCCTCCTCCTCCGTCAGGTCATAGTGCCAGAACAGCCCATAGTATTCCCGGGCCACCTGCACCATGTCATAGTCGTACAGCTCCGGATACAGCAGATTCCCCAGCCACCAGATGCCCAGCACCCGGTTCACGGAGGGGGGAGAGCTCATCCAGTCGTAGGGCAGGCCGGGGATCTCGTAGTATTTCCCGGACTGCACGGCCTGCAGGCCCGCCCACTCCCCCTGGGCCAGGGTGTCGTAGGGGCCGCCGGCGGACAGGAGGATCACGTCCGGCTCCACGGCGTATACCTCCTCCAGACTGACGGTGGTGCCGCCGCCCCGGTTGCTGACCTCCTGGGGGATAATTGCGTTGACGGCCCCCACCAGGTCGATGACGTCCGCCTGGACCGATCCGGCGGCGTTGCAGGCAAGGCCCGTGGACCCGGTGCCGAACAGCACGGAGAGCCGCTGATTCTCGGGGATTTTTGCGGAATTCTCCCGGGCCATGGAGACGGTTTTTTCAATGAATCGGGCCAGGGACTCCGCCATGTCGGACCGGTTCAGGATATCCCCCAGGGTCCGGTAGGCGGCGGCCATATCGTCCAGGTTTGCCTCGATAAACACCGTGGGAATGCCGGTCTGCTTCTGTATACGGTCCATATCGTCGGCGATGCTGTCCTTTTTGTCACCCAGATCGATGATGATCTGGGGCCGGGCGTCGATGAGGGACTCCATATTCAGGTTGGCCTTGCTGCCGTAAAACTGGCCGAAGGTGGGCAGATCGCGGACCTCCTCCGGAAAATACGGCATCTGGGCCGTGCTGGGGCTGCTGGCCAGACCCGCCAGCAGATCATAGGCAATGGGCATGAGGATCATCTGGGCCGTGGAGCCGCTGGGAGCCACCCGCCGGATATCGGCGGGGATCTCCACCTGGCGGCCGGCGGAGTCGGTGACGACCCGGGTCTTCACCCCCTCCAGGGGGTCGTAGCCCTGCTTTTTGCCGCAGGCCGCCAGGGGCAGACACAGGCACAGGGCCAGGAACAGGGCGAGAATACGATGTTTCATAGGTCACTCCTTATCAGAATCAGGCCGGGACGGAAGGGGGCGGAAATCCGGCCGGCCCGGCAGCCAGCCGTCACCGACCCGCCGCTGGGGCGGCGGGGGAGGGGGGATCAGGGCATCATTCTCCCCGCTGTAGAAGGCGCGGTTGTTTTCGATGAGCTGGGGAAGGGTCACGGGGCGGTAGAAATTCACGTCCACCCCGGCGTTGAGCACCCGGGGCATCTGGCGCAGCATGCCGTACTCCGGGCCCCGGGCCTGGTGCAGGTGACCGTGGATCATATAGCCCCGCCTGCGGTAGAGAATGGGATAGTGGCAGAGGATAATGTGGACCTCTCCGTCGTCGATCTCGTTGAAGTCGGTGACGGTCTCAAAATAGCGGTACAGCTCCCCGGCGTTTTCAAAGCCGGTGTCGTGATTGCCGCGGATCAGGTGCTTATGGCCCCGGAGCCGCGCCAGCGCGTCCCCCGGCACCAGGCCCCGGTTATAGCCCACGTCCCCCACCACATACACGGTGTCATCCTCCGACACGGCGGCGTTCCACCGGGTGATCAGCACCCGGTCCATTTCCTCCACGGAGCCGAAGGGACGGGAGGGCAGGAAGGGCTCATAGTGAAAGTGGAGGTCGGCGGTATAGAAGATCATGGCGTCCTCCCATAGCGATATTTTCAAAATAGAATAACGAATCTCAAAAAAATTTAGATAACCAGATGAATTTTTGTTCAGTATAGCAAAATCCGCCGGGATTGTCAATACGGCAGGGCGGGAAAATGCCATTTTGGGCATGACAGAGCCCCGGACGGCGGAAGGCAGATATGGCCGCCCGGGGCTTTGTCTATTTCATTCGCTCCACAGCCGCACCGTCCGTGGGGCGGTGTCGCCGTCTGGCAGCAGCGACGCCGCGAAGCCCGCGGGCTGATACGTCAGCTCCAGCAGGAATTGATCGGGCTGATCCAGATAGTCCGGGTACTCGTCCAGCACCATCACCAGCTCCAGCTGCTGCCCCTGAGCGGGCAGCGGGTTCAGCCAGCCGTTTACCACCTGATCGCTGAACTCCACGCCGGACTCATACCCCAGGGGCAGGACGCCCTTGGAGGTGTCGTGGATGTAGAATTGGGCGTCCAGCTGATAAAGCTGCCCGTCATAGAACCCGTAGACCTTTCCCTCCGTCAGCTTCAGGGGGATGTCCTTGCTGCTGGAACGCAGGAGAAAGTAGTAAAGATATTTCTGGTTGGGGACCTTCTGGATGACTACGCTGCCGTCCTCAACCGTATAGCTCTCCTGGACGGCCTGGCTGGGAATGCTCAGCCTGGTCAGGCGGGGCGTCAGGGCCTGGGCGGTGTACCGGGCTTCGGCATACCGCAGAATGCCGGACAGCACCAGCAGCGCCGCCAGGACGATCACCGCCGCCCACAGGGCTTTCCGCCGCCGCCGCAGGCGGCGCAGCAGCCGGGCCTCCTCCTGAAACTGCGGCTCCAGCAGGGGGTGGCACATTTCGTCCGCCGTCCGGCGGCAGGCTTCGCACCCGGCCAGGTGCTCCTCCAGAGCCTCCCGGGATTCCGGGCTCAGCATCCCCTCGGTGTACAGGGGCATCAGATCCTGGGCCAAGGCACAGTCGATGGTTTTCATGGCGTTCCCTCCATTTGCTCCATGATTTTCTTCCGGGCCCGGTGATAGGTGACGCAGGCCCAATTTTCACCCTTTTCAAACAGGCTGCCGATGTCGCGGAAGGACAGCTCCCCCAGCACCCGCAGCAGAAATACCTCCCGGTACGGCTCCGGCAGCCGGTGCAGCAGCCGGTGGATGCGCAGGGCCAGGTCCTTGTCCTCAAAGGCGGCGGCAAAGTCCCGGCTGTCCGGCAGGGCGGCGGTGTCGTCCAGGGGCTGGCACCGGCCCTCCTTCCGCCGCAGGGAGGTCCAGGTGTTCCGGGCGATCTGGCACAGCCAGGTGGAGGCGGCGCACTCGCCCCGGAAATCCGGCAGGGCCACCATGGCCCGGTAAAAGGTCTCCGCCGCCAGCTCCTCGGCGGCGTGTTCGCTGCCGGTGAGCCGCAGAGCGTAGCGGTACACCGTCTGATAGTGGCGGCGGTACAGCTGCTCCATATCCTGGGCCATGTCCTCCCTCCTTTCTGTTTATTAGACGCGCGGTGCAGCGGAATCTGACAGAAAATTTCAAAAAAAATCCCCTTATGCGGGAGCATAAGGGGATTTTGAGGGGTCAGGTATTCAGATACGGGTCGTCCAGGCGGCCCAGGCGGCGCAGCATGGTCTTTTTCACGGCCTTGAAGATGTTCTCATATCCGGTGCAGCGGCACAGATGGCCGGACAGCAGCTTGCGCAGCTGGTCGTCGGTATAGTACACGCCCCGGTCCAGGATCTCCACCGCCGTCATGATAAAGCCCGGGGTGCAGAAGCCGCACTGGATGGCGGTTTCCTCCATGAAGGCCTGCTGGATGTCGGACAGCTCGCCGTTGGGGCCCATGAGACCCTCCAGGGTGGTGATGTGCTTGCCCTCGGCCCACACGGCCAGGTACAGGCAGGAGTTGTAGCACTCGCCGTCGATGAGCACGTTGCAGGCGCCGCATTCGCCCACCTCGCAGCCCTTCTTCACGGAGGTCATGGAGAAGTCGTTGCGGAGCATATCCGTCAGAGATGCCCGGACGTCCACCATTTTCTCCACTTCCTTGCCGTTGAGGAAAAACGTGACCAGCTGATACTGATTCTTTGCCATTACAGCTCACCTCCTGCCAGCTTTACGGACTCGATGAGGCAGCGCTTGGCGCTCTCCACGGCGATGTGGGAGCGGAAGGCCCTGCTGGCCCGCCAGGAATCCCGGGGGTGGATGTCCTCCAGCACCGTGCGGCCGAACTGCTGGATGTTCTCCAGGGTGACGGCCCTGCCGTTGATGAACGCCTCGGCATTCAGCGCCCGCAGGGGCACGGGGCCCGCCACGCCGAAGGCGATGCGCACCCGCTCAAAGGTCTTTTTGTCCGGGCTCAGCCGGGCGTTGATGGAGGTGCCCAGAGTGGCAATGTCCATGGCGTTGCGCATGGCGTACTTGATATAGTGGCCGAAGGTCCGGTCATAGGATGCCTTGGGGATCAGAATGGCGGTCTGGATCTCGCCGTCCTCCGCCCGCAGGTCCACGGTGCCGGCCTTGAGGTAGAAATCCTTGATGGGTACCCGGCGAACGCCGTTTTTGCCGGTGATCTCGATGATGGCCTCCCAGGCGTGGAGGGTGGAGGCGGAGTCGGCGGAGGTGACGCCGTTGCAGGTGTTGCCGCCAATGGTGCCGGCGTTGCGGATCTGGGGGCCGCCCACCATGTCCACCGCCTCGCCCAGCACGTTGATGTACCGCTGGATCAGGGGATCGGCGGTGATGTGGCTGAAGGTGGTGAGACTGCCGATGCGGAGGTTCTCCTCCTCGTCCAGGGACACGCCCCGCATTTCCCGGCATCCCTGGATGCTGATCAGGGCCTTTCCGGCCCGCTTGCCCTCCCGCATCTGCACCAGCACGTCGGTGCCGCCGGCGATGATCTGGGCCTCGGGATGCTCCAGCCGCAGGCGGATGGCGTCCTGGACGCTTTCGGCCTGGTAGAGCGCTGACATATCATACATAGCGGTATTTCCTCCTTAGTCCCGGATCAGGCCCTCTTCCGTGAAGCGCCGGAAAAGGACGTGGGGGGTGATGGGATCCTGGTCGATGGCCACGCCGGTGGCGTTGTAGATGGCGTTGCGGATGGCGGGAGCGCCGGAGCAGGCCGGGGGCTCGCCCAGGGCCTTGGTGCCGAAGGCGCTGGTGGGCTCGGCATTCTCCACGAACTGCGCCTCCAGATGGGGGTGGTCCATGATGGTGGAGAGCTTATAGTCCAGCAGGTTGTTGTTCAGGGGACGGCCGGTCTTTTCGTCGAACAGCAGCTGCTCGGACAGACCGTAGCCGATGGCCATGGACATGCCGCCGTGGACTTGAGCCTCCGCCAGGGCCGGATTCACCAGCCTGCCGCAGTCGTGGACATTGATGATGTCCTTCAGGGTCACCTTGCACATGGGGATGTCCACCTCCACCTCGGCGAAGGTGCAGCCGAAGGAATAGGCGTTGTTGCGGATGGTATAGGTGCTCTCGGCGGTGATATGCTGGGAGTCGTTGGGGTTATACTGGGCGTGCATGGCCAGCTCCGACAGGCTCATCAGCACCTTGCCGTCGGTGGTGCGGACGATGTTCCCGTCCACGATGTCCATGTTGTACACCGCCTGGCGGGTGAGCTTGGCGGCATAGTCCAGAATTTTCTCCTTCAGCAACAGGCCCGTCTGGCGGATGGAGAAGCCCGCCACATAGGTCTGCCGGGAGGCGTAGGCGCCCAGGCCCGTGGGGGTCACGTCGGTATCCTGGCAGGACACCACATGGACCCTGCGATAGTCCCCCAGGCCCACCACATCGGCGGCCATCTGGGCATAGACGGTGTCGGCTCCCTGGCCGATCTCCGTCTCGCCGCACTGCATGGTGACGCTGCCGTCCAGATTCAGCTGCATCCGGTTGGAGGAGGTCTCCAGGGAGATGGGATACACGGCGGTGTTGTACCAGAAGGTGGCCATACCGATGCCCCGGCGGACGGGGCCGGTGTCCTTGGCGAACTCCGCCACCTTGCGGTCATAGTCGATGTACTTCTTGCCTGCCTCCAGGCACTGGCGGAAGGAATCGTCATAGTTGACGTTGTGGGAGAATCCGTCCTCGTACCCCTGGGGCATGATGTTCTGCATCCGGAAGGCCATGGGGTCCATGCCCACGGCCTTGGCGCAGTCGTCCACGTTGGACTCGTCGGCAAAGGAGGCCTGGGGCATGCCGTAGCCCCGCATGGCGCCGGCGGCGGGCCGGTTGGTGAACACGGTCCAGGCGTCGCACTCCATGTTGTCGCAGGGGTAGTGCTGGGGGAAGGAGCCCATGGCCTTGGCCACGATGCTGTGTCCGTGGGAGGCGTAGGCCCCCTGGTTGGAGAACAGCTCCACCTTCCGGGCGGCAAAGGTGCCGTCCGGCCGGAGCCAGGACACGATGTGGAACCGGATGGCGTGGCGCACCCGGTTGGAGACGAAGGTTTCCTCCCGGGAGCAGTCGATGCGGACGCAGCGCCCGTGGACCTGGGTGGAGCACCAGGCGCACAGAGGCTCGTACAGGGCGTCCTGCTTGTTGCCGAAGCCGCCGCCGATATAGGGCTTTACCACCCGGATATCGCTCCAGGGGCGGCCCAGAGCCTGTCCCACTACCCGGCGGATGATATGGGGGATCTGGGTGGAGGCCACCACGGTGATGCGGCCGTTTTCCTCATAGGCGAAGCAGCCGTGGTTCTCAATGTGGCAGTGCTGCACCGTGGGGGTATCGTACCAGCCCTCTACCCGGATGAGGCCCGGCTCCCGGATGGCGGCCTGATAGTCGCCCTTTTTCATGTCGGTGTGCTTGAGGACATTGTCGGGATAGTCATCGTGAAGCCGGGGTGCGCCGGGCTTCATGGCCTCCTGGGCGTCCAGCACCAGGGGCAGCTCCTCATACTCCACCTGCAAGGCCCGGACGCCCTGCATGGCGGCCACCTCGTTTTCCGCGATGACCACGGCCACGTCGTCGCCGTAGTAGCGGACATGGCGGTTGAGCAGATGACGGTCCGCCACGTCCTGGTGGTCCGGGTCCATGGACCAGGGGTGACCGGCGGTGGGGAAGGGGTGCTCCGGCACGTCGAAGCAGGTCAGGACCTTCACCACGCCGGGGATCGCCTCCGCAGCGGTGGTGTCCACAGACTTCACGAAGCCGTGGGCAATGGTGGAGTGCTTGATGCGCACATACAGCGCGTCCCGGGGCATCAGATCCTCGTAATATTTGGTGCGTCCGGTGGCCTTGTCAAAGGCGTCCACCCGGACCTCCCGTTTTCCAACCTCAGCCATGAATGGTGTCCTCCTCAGCAAAATAAGAAGTCGCGATATCTGGCATAAGCCCTCGTAATTCTTCTTTGTTAAATTGTATCATAGCATATCCCGCCGGATTTGAAAAGCGGTTTTCGTGATTTTAGTTGGAGAATAGCGCCATGACAGAAAAAGCCCCGGCGGAGCTTGTCCGCCGGGGCAGGGGAGATGCGGTGTCAGCGAAAGGAGATCGCTCAGATGGCCTTGCGCTTCCTGGAGGTGACCACCACGGCAGCGCCGGCTGCCATGACCGCCACCAGGCCGTACACCACCACGCCGGTATCGGCGGTCTTGGGGCTTTCGGGCTTGGTGGGAGTGGTGGGCTCCTCGGCGGGCAGGGTGATGGTCATGCGGCCCTGGGGCTGGGCATACTGTTCACCCACCACGCCCTTGAGCTCGGTGGTGATGTAGTCCATCAGCACCTCGTCCAGAGGCAGACCGGTGTCGAACTGGCTGGAGGCGGCAGCGAAGGCATAGTAGGTGTCGCCGCCGGCGGCGCAGAAGTTGTTGGTGACCACGGCATAGGTCTTGTTGGGGTCAAAGGCCTTGCCGTTGACGCTGTTGATGGTGACGCGGTTGATGGAAGCGGGACCATAGTAGGTGGCCTTACCGCTGCCGCTGGGATAGGGAGTGGTCTGCGGATCGTATTTCTTGGTGGCGTCAATGGAGATGTTCATGCCGGCAATCTGGGGGAAGCCGCCCAGGGAGTCGGGCAGAGCAAAGGTAGAAGCCTCCAGGGCCTCCAGCAGCTCGGCGCCGGTGACGTACACCACGGCCACGGTGTTGCCGAAGGGCAGCACGGTGTTCACGTCCAGCTTGGAGATGTCGCCCTTGTGGATCCAGGCCCGGATGCCGCCGCCGTTGGTGATGGCCACCACGTTCTCGGCGGGAACGGTGAGCTCAGCGTCCTTGCGGATGGCCCACAGCATGGAGTCGGTGATCAGGTCGCCCAGGTTGGTCTCCTCGGTGCGGTTGCCGGGAGCCTTGTCGCCGTTGAGCTCCACGTCGGTTCTGGCAAAAACCTTGCCGTACTCGGCGTTGATGTCGCTGATGATCTTGTCGGCGGCAGCCTTCACGGTGGCGTCCTCCTTGGTGTAGGCGGACAGGTCGATGAGGCCGTTGCTCTCGATGCTCTTGGTGGCGTTGTCAATGACGATGGCGCCCACATAGGCAAGGCCCGTGCCGGTGGACTGGACCATGCTGTTGTCCTTGCTGGCGGTCATCACCGTGTGGGAGTGGCCGTCGATGAACAGGTCGATGCCCTTGACGTTCTGCATCACATTATAGGAGCAGTTGGGCTCGGAGGACTTATCCACGCCCAGGTGGCCCAGAGCGATGACGATATCGGCATTCCCCTCGTTGCGGGCCATGTCCACGTTCTCCTGGGTGACCTTGTACAGATCCTTGCCGCCGATGAAGCTCAGGCCCTTCATCAGGGCGGGGTTGGCCTTGGTCTGGGTCTCGGGGGTGGCCATGCCCACAATGGCGATGCGGAACAGCTCGGTCTCATAGGTGTCGTCGGCATAGATGGGAGCGGTGCCGCCGGGGGCGAAGAGCAGCTCACCCTCGTCGTCCACCAGGTTGTTGCAGGCGACCATGAAATCGCCCTGGTGCTTTTTCAGGTTCTCCATCAGCTGGGGGAAGCCATAGTCAAACTCGTGGTTGCCCAGGGTGATGACGTCATAGCCCACCAGGGCCATCATGTCCAGGGCGGTTGCGCCCTTGCTGAGGCTGACGTAGGGAGAGCCCTGGCTGTAGTCACCGGCGTCCAGCAGGATCACCTGGTGAGCGCCCTTGTCGTAGCACTCGTCCCGCAGAGCAGCCACCTTGGCGTACTTGTCGATGGCGCCGTGGACGTCGTTGGTGTGCAGGATGACGGTCTTGCCCGCCAGGGAGTCAGGGAGCTGAAACGTCTCCTTGTTCTCGCCCCAGGAAGCCGGGACCATCAGCGCCAGCGTCATGACCAGCGCCAGCAGAGTCGCTAAGAATTTCCGCATGGTATTCTTTCCTCCTTCAATTTTCAGAGCGCGGTGCGCGTTCTGTTGTATCCTTATCATACATGATTTCTCCGAAAAAAGAAATTCTTTTTCCTTCTGCAAGGTATACAAAAATTTCATTCTCATTTTGTAGAAATTGCGTGGGTATAAACCCGGGAAAATGGGATGGATTTTTGCGCATTTCATGATATAATAAAGAATCATGCAATCAACCCGGAAAAGGAGGGCATTTTCCATGAAATATCTGTTTCGCGGGGGCACAGTGGTGTCCGGACGGGGCACCCGCCGGGCGGACGTGCTGGTGGAGGACGAGAAGATCCTCCGGGTGGCCCGCAGCATCTCCGCGCCGGAGGCCACGGTCATCGACGTGGAGGGGCAGCTGCTGCTGCCGGGCTTCATCGACGCCCATACCCATTTCGACCTGGACGTGTGCAGCACCACAACGGCGGACGATTTCTTCTCCGGCAGCCGGTCGGCGCTGCGGGGCGGCACCACCACGGTGGTGGATTTTGCCTGCCCGAATAAGGGAGAGACCCTGCATCAGGGACTGGAGCTGTGGCACAGGAAGGCAGACGGAAGCTGCTGCTGCGACTACGGCTTCCATATGACCATCGACGACTGGAACCCCGGCATCGAGGCGGAGATCGACGACATGTACGCCGCCGGGATCTCCTCGTTCAAAATGTACATGACCTATCCGGCCATGATGATCGGCGACGAGGCCATGTATCACGCCCTGAAAAAGCTCAGGGAAAAGGGAGGCATCTGCGGAGTTCACTGCGAAAACAGCGGCGTCATTGACGCGCTGATCGCCGAGAAGAAGGCCGCGGGGGAGATGGGCGTGGGCTCCCATCCCCGGACCCGGCCCGATTTCCTGGAGGCGGAGGCCGTGTCCCGGCTGCTGCGCATCGCTCAGGCGGTGGATATCCCGGTGGTCATCGTGCATCTGACCAATGCCGCCGCCCTGCGGGAGGTGGAGGCCGCCCGCAAACGGGGCCAGCGGGTGTATGTGGAGACCTGCCCCCAGTATCTGCTGCTGGACGACAGCGTGTATGACGACCCCGACTATTCCCGGGCCGCCCGCTATGTCTGCGCCCCGCCCATCCGCAAGACGGAGGACCAGCGGGTCCTGTGGGCCGCCCTGCGCAAGGGCGAGATCCAGACCGTGTCCACGGATCATTGCAGCTTTACCCTGGAGCAGAAGGACGCCGGACGCGGGGACTTTACCAGGATCCCCGGCGGCCTGCCGGGGGTGGAGACCCGGGGCGAGCTGCTGTATACCTACGGCGTTACCACCCGGAAGATCAGCCTGGCCACCATGTGCCGGGTGCTGTCGGAAAACCCCGCCAAGCTCTACGGTATGTTCCCCCGGAAGGGCGTGCTCCAGGCCGGGGCCGACGCGGATATCGTGGTGTACGATCCCCAGGCGGACCATCTGCTCCGGGCGGAGGACATGACAAGCCTGGCGGGCTACACGCCGTATGAGGGCTTCCCCATCCGGGGCGGCATCCGGCAGGTGTGGCTCCGGGGCCGCCTGGCAGTGGAGGACGGCTTTGTCCTGGCCGGGCCCGACGGGAAGTATATCTCCCGGGGCAAGTGCAGCCTGTGACGAATAAACGAGAGAGGGTCACTGTATGAATATTCTGTATGCCCAGTCGCCGGCGTTGTTCTGGTGCGCCCTGGCGCTGATCGTGTGCTTCTTTGTGCGCCGGGGAGCCCACCGGGTCCGGGCGGTGCTGGACCTGGTGCTGGGGCTTTTGTGCGCGGTAGGCGGCGTGGCCCTGTACTATCTGGGCATGTACAACGACGCATTTACCATCCGGGATTTCTGGCACATCCGCACCGCAGGCTGGATCGGCCTGGCAGTGGTCGTGCTGGTGACGGTATGGCAGGTGGTGAAGGCCACCCGCCGCAGCGTGTCGGCCCGCCGGGCCGCCCGCCAGGCAGAGCGGGACGAAAAGACCCGGCAGAAGGAGCTGGAGGACGCCAGGACCCGGGCCTATACCGCCGGGCAGGAGGACGCCAAGGCCGCCGCTCGGGTGGCGGAAAATGTGTCCGCCGCCGCGGAAGACCGGGAGAACGGGTGAGAAAAAACGGGTGAAAAAAACGGGTGTGCTGCGGCACACCCGTTTGCGCTCGTCAAAAAAGGATTCTTGACAAGCTGAGTCCCCGGCTGCATCGCAGCCGGGGACTTGCTGTATTTTTTTTGGGGGGGGGACGGGCTTACCGGGCGGCTTCCATGCCGGCCACCAGGGCCTTCTTGTTGCCATCCAGGAAGCGGGCCTTGCGCTCGCCCAGCTCGATGCGGATGGCCTCGGTCATCTGCTCCACGGTGGTGACGGGGACCTTTTCCAGGACAGCGCCCAGAATGGCCACGTTGGCGCCCTTGGGGTTGCCGATAGACTCGGCAATGGCGTTGGCGTCGCAGTACACCACCTGGATGTCGTCGCGGACGGCCTTGCGGTCGATGATGCTGCTGTTGATCACCAGCACGCCGCCGGGCTTCACATGCTCCTCGAACTTATCCAGAGAGGGACGGTTCATGGCCACGATCACGTCGGCCTTGTCCACCAGGGGGGAGGCCACGGGGTCATCGGACACGATGACGGAGCAGTTGGCGGTACCGCCGCGCATCTCGGGACCGTAGGAGGGCAGCCAGGAAACGTGCTTGCCGTCCAGCATGCAGGCCATCGCCATGAACTTACCGATCAGGAGCATGCCCTGACCGCCGAAACCGGCGAAAATAAAGGTCTTTTCCATGTTACTTGGCCTCCTTGTCTTTGTAAACACCCAGAGGATAGTAAGGAATCATGTTTTCCTCCAGCCAGGTCATTGCCTCCACGGGAGACATACCCCAGTTGGTGGGGCAGGTGGACAGAACCTCTACCATGCAGAAGCCCTTGCCCTCCTTCTGGTAACGGAAAGCCTTGGCAATGGCCTTCTTGGCCTTGACGATGTTGGCGGTGTTGTTGACGGCCACGCGCTCAATGTAGTAGGAGCTGGGCACGGCGGCCAGCATCTCGCTCATCTTGATGGGGGCGCCGCACCAGGCCTCGTCGCGGCCATAGGGGGAGGTGGTGGTCTTCTGACCGATCAGGGTGGTGGGGGCCATCTGGCCGCCGGTCATGCCGTAAATGGCGTTGTTGACGAAGATGGTGACGATCTTCTCGCCGCGGTGGGCGGCGTGGACGATCTCGGCGGTGCCGATGGAGGCCAGGTCGCCGTCGCCCTGATAGGTGAACACCATGGTGTCGGGGCCCACGGCGCGCTTGACGCCGGTGGCCACGGCAGGTGCGCGGCCGTGCGCGGCCTCGTACATGTCGCAGTTGAAGTAGTCATAGGCAAACACGGAGCAGCCCACGGGGGCCACGCCGATGACCTTGCCGTCCAGGTTCATCTCGTCGATGACCTCGGCCACCAGGCGGTGAATGATGCCGTGGTTGCAGCCGGGGCAGTAATGGAACTGCTTATCGGTGAGCAGCTTTGTCTTTTCGAATAATACGGCCATGTTACTTGCCCTCCTTCATGCTGAGAATCTTCTCGACGATCTCATCGGTGGTGGGCATCTGGCTGCCGCAGTGGCCGGTGAAATCAATGGGCTTGGCGCCGTTGAGTGCCAGCTTCACGTCCTCCAGCATCTGGCCCTCGTTCAGCTCCACGTCCAGGACGGCCTTGACGGAATCCTGGCAGGCGGCCTCGCGGACGGCGTCGTAGGGGAAGGGCCACACGGTGATGGGACGGACCAGACCCACGTTGATGCCCTTGGCCTTCAGCTCGGCAATGGCGCTCTTGGCAATACGGGCCACGGTGCCGAAGGCGGTGATGATGTACTCCGCGCCCTCGCAGTTGTAGGTCTCCACCATCTGCTCGTTGGCCACCACTTCCTTATACACGGCCTGCAGCTCGTCGTTGTGAACGGCCAGGCTCTCGGTGTCGATATAGATGGAGTTGATGACGCCGCGCTTGGCGGGATCGTCGCCGGGCTTCCAGCCGGTGCAGGCCCAGGGCTTCTCTTCGGGGTCGACCTTGTAGTCCACCATTTCGGGCAGCTCCACGGGCTCCATCATCTGGGCGATGATGCCGTCGGCCAGGAACAGAACGGGAATACGATATTTTTCAGCCTTCTCATAGGCGAACATCATGATGTCGATGAACTCCTGGATGGAGGAGGGGGCATAGGTCAGCAGGTGATAGTCGCCGTTGCCGCCGCCCTTGACGCCCTGGAAATAGTCGCCCTGAGAGGCCTGGATGTTGCCCAGACCGGGGCCGCCGCGCATCACGTTGACGATGACGGCGGGAACACGGGCACCTGCGCAGTAGGAAATGCCCTCCTGCTTCAGGGACACGCCGGGGCTGGAAGAAGAGGTGATGACGCGGGCGCCGGTACCGGCAGCGCCGTACACCATGTTGATGGCCGCCACCTCGCTCTCGGCCTGCAGG
>OCHN01000407.1_pt1 | contig 45866 bp, 51 predicted proteins | sample 1538911 | NCBI WGS metagenome assembly OCHN01 (sample SAMN04571736, study PRJEB22368) | human gut metagenome | biome: human gut; material: stool | host: Homo sapiens | place: Luxembourg | collected 2013-01-11 | reverse complement strand
CAATAGTGAGGAAATAATGCATTTCTTTTGTAAAACTAAATCGTTAATGATTTTAATTTGAACTTCAATTTTTTGGTCGATTAATTCTAGAAATCTTGCAATTTTTCTTTGTTCCATTATCGAGGGTAAATGAAATTTTACGGAGTTAACTAAATCACTACTAATATTTTTAACAACTCCACCTGCAGCTGTTGATTTATATTGTTTTTGTACAACATCAGATGATAGAAGCTGGCATAAATATGTCTTATCTATATAGTTTTGATAATCACGAATCACGAACCAACCATCATGAATAAAGCCATCTATTTCTAAAATGTATGGCTTTCCAAAACTCATTGAATTAGAAAGAATTATGTCTCCTTTATATACTGCTCGAGATTTTTTAGAACCTTCTTTATTGATTCTTTCTTTGCAGAAAAAGACTCTATTTCCAGTAGAAGGCATATCACCTATTTTTATCCAATTCAGGCCACTTTTATCGGTTGTTACGTAGTTGATAATTGGACGTGGTGAACTTCCTCTGTATAGTTTCATTACATGTCCAAAAGATGTGTATACTAATTGTTCGTTGAATTCTCTAAATCTCAAATTAGGAACATATATCAATAAAAATTTCATATTGTTTTGATCTGACCAGAGAGGAGGAATTAAAATGGTCAAAGAAAAAACAATTAATCAAATTACTGAAGAATGGAAGGAGGAAAAGAAAAAGTATGTAAAGAAATCTACATATGCAGCTTATCAATTACTAATTCAAAATCACATTAAACCTTATTTTGGTGATCTTTATGAAGTAAACGAGGAAAAGGTTCAGCAGTTCGTTTTTGATAAGTTAGATGCTGGTTTAAGTGAAAAAACAATACGAGACATTATCATTGTATTAAAAATGATTTTGAAGTTTGGAATTAAAAATGGATATTTAGAATATATTCAAATTGATGCTAAATTTCCATCAAAGCAAGAAAAAAAGGATCTTGATGTGCTATCAAAAGCGGATCAAAAAAAGTTTATGGAGCATTTACGAAATAATTTCACTTTTAAAAATTTAGGCATTTTTATTTGTTTAAGCACTGGTATGCGCATTGGTGAAATTTGCGGATTAAGATGGTGTGATGTAGATACTGTTGAAGGAGTAATAAAAGTCAGACATACGTTGCAACGCATCTATATTATCGAAGGCGAAACAAGACATACAGAGTTACTGTTAGATACACCTAAAACTGCTAATTCTGTTAGAGATATTCCAATGTCTAGTGAATTGCTAAAGATGCTTAAATCTCTCAATAAAGTGGTAAATGAAAACTATTATGTAATTTCTAATGATATCAAGCCAATTGAGCCAAGAACGTATAGAAATTACTATAAAAAGCTTTGTAAACAGTTAGATATACCGGAATTAAAATTTCATGGTTTACGTCACAGCTTTGCAACGAGATGTATAGAATCAAAAGCGGATTATAAAACCGTTTCTGTATTATTAGGGCATTCTAACATTAGTACAACATTAAATTTGTACGTACATCCTAATAAAGAGCAGAAGAAAAAAACAATTGATAAAATGCTAAGATCACTATAGTATCAAATCTAATCCCATTGAAAATCAATGGGATCATTTTAGTGACAAGAATTTTTTAATCTTTTAAAATATACTTGTGAGTTAATTGTTTGGAGATGATAATTTGAAACGATTTAATGAAGGTGATGTTGTTTACTTTATTTCCTCTTCTGTCTTTATCAAGAAAGCTACTGTTATTCGTAATGCTGGTGGATTTTGTACAATACGATTTTCAGATGGTAATTGTGGTACTTCTGGAACACGTGTTCGTGAAAGTAAATTGTATCGTACGGAAGAAGAGGCAAAGAAGGTTGTTGAACAACATCAAAATGCAAACAAGTGGAGATGATGATTTCTCCACTTTTACTTTGGATTGGCGAATACAATACCTCCCATTCTTGATCTATAGTAATCAAGAGTATAGGTGTTGGTTTGCCAATCTTTTTTCGCATCTTCAAACGTATTGGTAATGCCATCATAATTACCATCTTGAATTGTAATGTTATTACCATCTACTTTTAAAACAATACCAACATGGTTTTTACCAATGCCAGAAAATACTGCTCCAGCTTTAGGAATAGTGGATCTTTCAAATTTATCTGGATGTGCTTTTAGTAGTTCATCTACACAATCCCATCCATTACCAGTAAAGCCAGGATCATATCCATATAGCTCATAGAATCTTCCCCAAGCAAACCATGTGCATTGGCCATATAAGCCTGTTTTAGCATATGGATTCTTTGTAATCCATGCTTCTATGTTATTAAAGTTTGGATTAGTTCCACCTCTAAAGGTAATACCGACATATCGCATAACATGATCGACATAAGATGGATCTCCATACCCTGATACATTCAATTCTTGCTTTTTTATATCTGAAAATTGTTGTGCATTGTATTTGGAATAACCACCAAAATTAGAAATTGCCCAATCAATATATCCAGATCCATAGTTGTATCCTTGCAAAGCTAGATAGATGTGTTCTGTATCGGATGAATCTTTAACATTTGCTTTTTTAACACAATCTGAAAAAGTATGTGTACCAACATCTATGGAATACTCCGGTTCTGTAATACCATTAGGAATCCTAGGATATTTTGTATTGTATCCTGATTCACTAGCTTGCATAGGATCATTTCCTTTACCACCAGATTCCTGCATCATAATCGCTTGAAGTAAAGATACATAATCTTCTATATCGTATTCTATTGCATATTTACGAATGGTATCTTCATATGCAATAACTTCTTCATTTAAAGAAACAATTTCACTATTAGATCCACCATCTTGAGCTAATACGCTAAATGTGCCAACAAACAGAGTAATCACAATCAATAAAATCAATCCTGTTCCAAAAGAAAAGAGTGTATTCAATGTAGATACACTCTTCTTAACAATATGAAATGATTTCTTTATAGCATGTGTTGTATTTTGGACAATAGGCTTGGAGACAAATTGTTCTGTAGATTTTTTCATCTTTGAAGCATTCACTTTATTCACAACATGCTTCTTTGCCTTGGATATATATGATATTCTCTGTGGATGAATATCATGATTTGATTCAATAATCGGTTTCTTATTAGCTGATTTGATCTTATATTCATGATGTTTTTGTTTTATAAACTTTGTAGCTCGATGCTTAGATTCAATTACAGTTTGTTTTGCTGCAACACTTACTTTATTTGTAGCCTGTACCTGTGGATTGGATTTAACAGAAGCATCTTCTTTTTTGTCCACATCTTTACTACGAGTATGAATGGATTGTTGTTTAATAAAATGCTGAATATTTCTTTTTGTATCTTTTGTTTTGATAGCTTGCATTTTTTGTTTTGTCTTAATATCTCTCAAATTCGTCAACTCCTTTGTATGTAAAAAAGCAGAAAGTAAATTCTGCTTAGTTGAATAGGAGTTTTCTATCTCCTGGTTTAGTTGTATTGAGATCGTACAATAATCCTTTTGGCATCTTATTCACAAACGGAACAATGGAACCACCATACTTGATTAATCCAGATCCTGTTGGTGCATTTGTAATGTATCCCATTTGTTCTTCTGAAATATTTAAAAGTCTAGCTAAATCTTCTCTATCATTGGCAGATTGATTTAACATCACAATGAATTCAGAGTTTGATAGCATACTCGTTCCTTGCTGGCTTGATAATAAGTATTTTACATTCTGTGTAATGCCTGTTGGATAGGCATCTCTTTTACGGAATTGTCTCCATGCAGATGCAAAGAAGGTTGCACTTTCTTCATTTTCAAAGATAACATGAATCTCATCAATGAAGACATGTGTACGTTTTCCTTTTCTCCAATTTTCATTGACACGGTTGATAATGGCATCTGTAATCACGAGTAATCCCATCGTCTTTAGTTGCTTTCCTAAATTAAAGATATTAAACGACAAAATTCTAGACTTGATATCTACATTGGTTTCATGGGCAAAAATGTTCAAGGATCCATTTGTAAATAATTCAAGCTTAATAGCTAATGATTTAGCTTCTGGTTCACTTTGTTCTAGCAGCTTGTTGTATAGGTGCTTTAATGTTGGAATATAGTTATTTTTCATGGCATCCTGATAAACCAAAGATACACAACGATCGATTATAGAACGATCAATAGGGGATATACCACCATGATTAGTATCTAACTGTTCAAATAAAGACATGATAAATTGAGATTTATCTGCAATTGCATTACCACTATCTCCATATCCTTCTGACATATCCATGGCATTAATATAATCTTTACTATTTGTTCCAATACGAATAATCTGTCCTTTCATCGCTTTAATGATTGGATCATATTCGCCTTCTGGATCCGCAATAATAATATCGTCATTCGTAGATAGAATTAAGAATTCAATTTCTTCTTTTGTAAGAAAAGATTTACCTGATCCAGGAATACCCAATACAAAAGAGTTTGGATTTTGTAATAAAGCTTTGTTACAAAGAATCGGATTGTTGGTAATGGCACTCTGTCCATACCAAATACCACCTTTCTGCATGATTTCATGGGCTCTAAAGGGAATAAATACAGCAGCACTTTCTGTAAGCAGGGTACGAGTGATATTGAGTTTGTTGACACCAATAGGAAGGGCTGTTTGTAGACCGTCCAATTGTCTTTTTGAAAAGTATAGTGTTTCGAGTTCACATACATATTTACGAGCTACTGCTTTTAATGTTTCACTATCTTTATCCAGTTCTTCTAATGAATCGGCAAGATGAACAACCGTAATATTACATAGCATCATTCTTTGATCTCGTACAATTAAATCGTCTAAGAATTCCTTACATTCCTTACGTTGTAGCTCCATGTCATAAGGGATGATAGCAGAGAAGTTATTGTTGCGATTTTGTTTCATTTGCCAATCGGTAATATTCTTTTCTACACCTAAAAACTTATTTTCTACTTCTCTAACTGCTTCATCAGTAGGAATTGTAATAATGTCCATGGAATACATGAGATTCTTGTTTAAATCACATAACTCAGAAACAAACTCATCTTTTAAAAAGCCTGGATAATTACTTAGATATAAAACTCTTCCATATTTACCATCAAATTCAAAATATTTATTGTGGTATTTGCTCATTCTAGGTGTAATTAAATCTTTGAAGGAATGACCTTTCTTAGCCAAATCATTCATGTCGAGAGAAAACTCTTCCGTTTCACTACGATAAAAATCATGAAGCATTTTTAATCGTTCTTCCGCATTTAATTCAATGCAAGATGATCCAAGACGAGCAAATAGGGTAGAGAATTCAGTGGTGATTCTAGAAAAGGTGAATCTTGCTTCTTCTATACTGCTTTTAAAAATCGTTACTGTAATATATTTTTCCTGGATAATATCATCACTTTCAGATAGTTTATCCAAAAGCATATTGTTGTATTCTTCACGATATTTATCTAACCCATCATTCTTTAATTGAATCAATATATCTTCTTTAAACTTCTTGATATCCACTTTTCGATTATTAATGGTAATCTTAGTCATCACAGAAGAATCAAATGAATTCAGTAAATCACTATAACTTAAGAAGAGATTATTTTTATCTTCACCAGATGCAATCTTATAATTGATATCTAAGAATCTGTAACTCTTGGTATATTTATTACCGGATTTAAAAATACCATCCTTATAGATTGTATCTACGGGAATGGTATCCTGAACAGTTCTAGGCACTCTTGTTTTTTCTTTGTTGAGCTTTTTCAATCTTTCGTAACTTTTTATCATGTACAATCGACTCCTTTCTAGATTGTTTAATAACTGGCTCCAATATTTCGTAATAAAGATTAAAAGGGGCATTAATCAAATTTCTTGTAGATAATACAAAAGAAGATATTGCCATCTTTACAATATCTTCTGTATATATTCCTTGAAAACGTACGAATCCAAATGCTGCAAAAGGAGCAGCACCAAGCATACATAACCAGCTTGTCATTTCAGTACCTAATCTATCTTTACATAAGAAATACAAACCACACGCAATAGCGCAGGCAATGATAGAAAAGATACTTTGTCGAAGTGACAATCCAAAGAAAATACTTTCTGTATAATCACGTATTTCTTTGTTGATCTTGATTTCAAAATTAGATTTCATCATTATAATCCTCATGAATGACATCTAGTGGAATAGAAGATGCAAATAAGATATTTTCGACAGGAATAATCAAATTTCTGCCATCACGTCGAACAACAATTTTATCCTTTTCATGTTCCACTTTGTACATCAATTTTTCTGTTAATGGTAAAGTTGAAGATTCAACAATATCCAATGAATCTCCTGTTTTTAATACAACTTTGTTTAATAAATAATCTTTCATTTTGTGTTCCTTTCTTGCCCAAGAAGGCATAATAAAAGCAGAGATTAACTCTGCTCGATATAGGGTAATTTAAATGATGTTTCATGTTTTGTGATTTGATCAAAGAAATTTTTTGGCTTGTAGTCAATTAAAATCAAAATACATGTGTTGGCGATCCAAATGAAATTATTTTTCAAATTTTCATATTGAATATCAAATATTTTTGCATAATCTAAACTATCATAGTCATCAATTGTTGGTACTCGATTCTCTTTATTTTGAATGAATAATAGTTTAGTTAAATGATGGAATGCTAAACTTACGAATATTGTGTAATCATATGTTGAAATGTCGTTATTAAAGCTTTCATTTGATACTATTTCTTTATAGTGTTTAAAATCTTGTTTATACAATCTAGTCTGCAAAAAAACATTATCAGGTAGGGCTTTTAAATGTCTATAAGACTGCATCATCGGATAGTTAATGAATAGCTTTCCCCTTTCATCAGATTGATTGAAGTACCGAATCATTTTTTGAATCGTATCAAAATGCAAATCTGGATGCTGAGGCTCGAAGTCGAATATTAGAAATACATCTGTATATTTTAAGTCAAAGATTTTTTTATGTTTTGTTTCATAAGATTTTAAAAATAGCAATATATCTAATTCATCTTCTTCAAAATCAAAATAATCATTTTCTAACCTGCTTGCAAGCATATGCAAATTTGCTTCATAGGAATATATTTTAAAGTTTGATACTGGATAACATTTTGATAAAAGTTGCTCAATAAATCGTGGCTCATCATTCTTACCTTCGACTATAAATAATATATTTTTAGTCTTCATCAAACTCACCATTCATATACAATTTACCAAGATTATGACCTTCTCTTAACTCACGATCCGTCGCTTTGCATAACGGTGTTAATTTTCCACTTGTTGAAAGTATGAACAATGTATCAGGACGCATAATTTTATTACTCATTAAATTTGTGTTGTGCGTAGTAAAGATAACCAAAGAATTTTTATATTTTTCTTTAATATATTGAACAATTTTTTCAGATAATTCAAAATGAAAAAAAGCATCAAATTCATCAAAATAAAGAATAGAACTTTCTTTATGTGGCATTAAAAACCGAATATAAAAATTAAATAATGACAATGTTCCACTAGATGCATTCTCTAAGAAGGCAACTTTTCTATTTCTAAATACAAAATAAAGCTCTTTACTACCATCTGGCAGTTTTTCCATAGACAATTTACATTCAATACCCATATAATTTAAAAACTCTTCTAAATCATTCACATTACGATCAAGTACGTCTAATTCATTTCTTGACAACTGAATCAATGCCGTTGTAGGAGTAAAAATCTGCGTTATTTTTACTGCATAATCATATATCTTGTTGAAAACCGAATTCTTTTCTACAGCACCATTATTTACTAACCAACGTACAAATGGTAATGATGGATTGGTGTTTTTTTGATAAATTGTAAAAATGTCTGAATTATGAAAATAATCTTCGCTTTTTTCTACAAATTTATTCTTATTAAAATCATAAGAATAGATGATCTTTCCATTTATATTTAATATTTCATTGGTTAAATTGTATAAATCTGTTTTTTGATATTCATATACCACTTTGTCTTTTTTATTGTTGAATAGGAAGGTATAAGTGAAAGTCGTAATTTCGTTATTAGAGTTCGCATTTGAAATAAAAGAATGATTTGATTTCATATTATTAGACATTGTTAATGTTTCTTTTAAATCACAAAGAGCTTTACTTAAATTTGTTTTACCACTTCCATTTTTACCATAAATAATCATTTTTCCAATCAAATCATTAGTGATACAATCTTGAGAAAACTTATATCCATTCACATCAGAAAAATCAATATCTAGGTCATCTTTAAAATTCTTAAAATTATTAACTTTGAAATGTTTAAGCATTGGTATCACCTCAGCTCCATTATAACCGTAATTTTTTTACGGTCAAGAAATACTGTAATTTTTTTACGGATGTTGTGCAAATGTATTACTCATCCGATTTATTATCAATTTCGAGTATTTTTATGGCATCTTCTTCTGAATAGATTTCTTCACAATTCAATCCAATATCTAATTCAGACATGAGTTTTTGTAATGCTTCATTATTTGTGTATTTAGTATCCATTTCAATATCTCCAATCTTTTTTTTCCATGAAGTCATTATATCTTAATTATTAAGAATTAAAAAATCACAATCCCATCATTTCTTTGACAATTCTATCTGACATCTTGATTGTTCCTACAAGAACTAACATATTGAATATTAATTCACCAATATAACTCCATACCATAGATACACTTGATGCTGTTGAATCCACTACTGGTGGACTTGATGCAAAGGCTGAAAAGATAATACAGGAAAGGACAATGATCGCTCCTTCTAAACAAACTCCTGCATAGCTTTTAATAAATGTAAATGCTGTATTTTGTGTGCTTTCTCCTGCAGCTGCTGCAAGCGGAATTGGAGATATAGCTGTGTACATGTATAGTTTAAAGAATCTTCCATATACTGTTAGAATCATCACGAAAGACAAGATTGTGATAAATATAGATCCTAGTAGGGTTACTGCCCATAATGGAATAGATTCTAGAAAGCCTGTATTACTAACCGCATCTACAATTTCTTGTGGAATCACTGTTTCATTGGATACTCCAAGTCCTACAGTTTCCGTAATCGATTGAATTATCCCCTGTACAATTTCAAAAATCTTTGTCATCAGTTCCATTCCATAAAGTACTAAAGTTCTTGCGATGATAAATCTTAGAAAAAGTTTGAAGGCTTGTTCTGGTCGTTTAACATCCTGCCAGCTTGTGCAGGTTCGTATTAATCCCCATACAAAGAAAAGTACAAGAAGGGCAAGACCAATAGCTTGTAAACCTTCATGTACTTTTACAATGATTTTCCATATATCTCCACCTTTAAATGTTTCTGGGGATTCAGTCAGTAACAACCATATTTCAGCAAGCTTAGAATTCCAAGTATTGATGGCACTTGTTAGGTTATCGATGATTCCATCCATATATTAACCTACAATAATATTCAAAATTTCTTTAGCAAAGGTAATTACAATACCACCAGCTACTGTCATAAATCCATTGGCTCTTTGACTTGGATCATGGCTTTTTAAAGATAAACCAACCTGTACAATTCCAAAACCTAATAGAATCATGCCAATAGCTCGAATGAGTCCAAACATAAAATCACTGAAGTTATTGACAACCGTAACTGGATCATTGGCTGCATAGATAGGTGTTGCAAAGTTTGTGATAAGTACCAATGTCATATAAGCAAAGAGTAATGCTTTTCTAATTGTTTTTACTTTCTTCATTTTCTTCAATCTCCTTTAAATAGTTTTCTGTTTCTTCTGCATCTAATAATTCATATTCATTGTTTGTTAGAAGTATATTTTGCCAGTCATCAATGAAATGATGTACCTGCCCATGAATATAAGGTTCTCGTCCTCCATCCAATGTCTGCTTAATATTTGGATGTTTCAACAAATCATATTTTTTATCTTTGATAGGCCGTTCTCCCTTAATAAAAAGAAGCCCGTAATTGTTATCCAATAAACGAATTTCATCCGCTGTTAATAACTCTCTTCCTGTCTGTTGGTAATTTGTAGAATAATTACCACTTCTTCCGGAAGACTTACCAAAGGTATTGGTATCTAAAGTTTCTTTTCCTAAGAGTTCACTAATATATTTATGGGTACTTTGTTCATTGCCACCAAGATAATATGTTTCATCATGAGGTAAGGTTCAGCTTGTCCTTTACAGGACTTGCATCCCCTCCCTCCCAAACCGCACGTACACCTCTCGATGTATACGGCTTTCCGCTTATTATATTTGCGGTATTAAGAATGAATCAGTTTATGACATTCGGGGCATACCACAAGAGTTTTCCGTCTCCTTTTGCGCATAAGGAGTACCCACTCCGCATTGCCCTTTAAGTCTTTTAGTTTCTTTACTTGATGGATTTCCAGATTTCTGCAATCCTTTCCACAAAGTTCACAGGTATGGCGTTCCACTCTCTGTTTCAAAGTGTTGGTTTTAGCGTATTTTGAGAACTGCGGAAGTTCGCTCACATTGTCAAACTTCGTAGCTGATTCTTTTCGCTTAAACCCGTCTCTGTAAAAGGTTGTAGTTTTCCTTCCTGCTATGGTATCGTATGCGATTGTAAACAGTCCTCCAACACAATATCTGCGCTTGATTTCGTGAACGTTTGTTTTATACTTACAGGCAAATGTCTTGTACATACTGTACTTCATAAGATTGGCGAATCTGCCTATCTTAAAGGAATCATTTGCTATGGCATAGTAGTTATAAAGTCCACGAACTTCCGCATTATATCTTGCCAGAATCTCTATATCGCTTTGGTTTACCAGTTTTCCCCTGTGTAGGGCTACAAATCTTTCTTTTCCATTTTCGTTAATCTTGATTTTGATTGCATGATATTCCAGTAACTTTCCCACCCATTTTTCTCTGGGTACAAGTAGTTTCACCACTCCTGCATTGCTCCTGATTTTGTATCCTCCTGCGGATTTCTTTAAATCCTGACTTCTGGATACCGTAATGTCGTAGCCTAAAAATCTGGCTCTGTCTCCTGTATGTGTAACCTTCGTTTTGGTTTCGGACATTTCCAAATCCAGTTCTTCCCTGAGGAATCTGCCGACATCAGCTTTCATCTGTTCTGCGTCCGCTTTGCTCCCAATTACTCCAATAATAAAATCATCAGCGTAACGGGTGTACTGAATCCGTTTATACGTCTCATCTAAAGGTTCGGTAGGAGTTAGTTGTCGTGCTTGCTTTTCAAGCGTTTTCAAATGCTTATTGCGTTCCCAGCGTTCTTCTGGAGATAAATCCGCCCACTTCTTTTTGCCCATACATCTGTAATAGGATGCCTTTTTGACAACTTTATTGTAGTCGGAGTTTATTTGTTTCTTCTTTCCTCGGTTATATTTCTGTGCGTATTCTTCCATAAATTTGTCTAATTCATGGAGATACACGTTCGCAAGCACTGGACTGACGCCAGACCCCTGCGGTACACCGCTATATGTCCGATTGTACGTCCATTGCTCCATATATCCTGCTTTTAGGAATTTCCAGATAAGTTGTAGGAACATTTCATCATCAATGCGTTTTCTCAGCAATCTGATGATTGTGTGGTGATTAAAACTGTCGAAGCAGGCGTGTATATCGCCCTCAACAAACCAGTTCGTTCCCGTAAAGGTTTTCTGAATCTGGTATAATGCTGTCTGACAGCTTTTGTTTGGTCTGAACCCATGAGATGTTTTCTTAAACACAGGCTCATAAATGCTTTCTAAAATCATTTTCACTACTTCCTGCACCAGTTTGTCATTGCCCGACTGGATTCCCAACGGGCGCTTTTTATTGCTGTTTTTCTTAGCAATATATTCCCTGCGTGCAGGTTTTGGCAGGTAACTTTTATCTCGCATGGATTCAATAATCCTTTGGATTCTTTCATCACTCATGCCATCAATGGTAGTTCCATCTGCACCGGCAGTCATACTGCCTGTGTTTGCATATATGTTTTTATATGCAAGCCAGTAGAACTCTGGATTGTACAGATTCCGATATAATCTCTGAAACCTGTAAGATTCATTCTTTGACTTTTCCGTCAAACTACTTAATACTTGGATTGGATTTCTCAATGCCTCTCGCACCGTCCTTTCATATCGTATTAGTAAATAAGCTGCTCCCCTTCGCCATGTGAACGTCATTAACGTCTCGGACTACTATGAGAGCTGTGTGACCATGCCCGTTACCAGGTTTAGGTCATCCCCAGTTAGTATTTATAGAATTAGCGTTTCGTGTTGTCGGCACCGACTTTCGCCATTTACCCGCTGTCTTGCGGTTGTCCTTCCATGAGTATCGCTTGCTTTCATAACTGCGAAATGAAACCAACATGGAATGGCATACGTTTCAATCCTTTTCGTATGCGGAGTGCGGATTCCCCCACTCTGGCTATCGTTCAGGCAGTATAGCTTTATACCTCATACACGAGTTTTTATTCTTGAATTTTCAGATACACAGGATTAGTACCTTATCATTCAGGCTCTCATCTATTGACAAGAGCGACAACATGCTACACTCCCCTTCGGGTTTCCCCTCTCGGATAAGTTGTAGAATAATAGGTTGTGATTTTTCGTCACTTGATACTTTTACCTACTGCTTGCTAAAGGCAGTATTCCATAAATACCACGCCGCCGAATTTATAATGCGCTGGCGACTTCTGGGCGCACGCAATTTCCTAAAATCGATTCCCAGCTATCCTTGTATAATGCTTTGATTTGAGCCAGGTTCTGTAAAATAATGGATACAAAAATCTGTCTTGAACGCATCGTTGAAAGAAGTTTATCAAATTCATCTGGTAAAGCAACATTGGCAAATTCATCCATTAAAAAATGTACAGGTATCGGAAGTTCTCCACCATGTACATAATCCGCCTGGTAATAAAGCATTTGAAATAACTGGGTATACAACATTCCAACTACAAAATTGAATGTGGAATCGTTGTCTGGAATAATCGCAAATAAAGCCGTTTTTCTTTCTCCAATCTGTTCTAATTCCATCTCGTCATATTTGGTTAATGATGCAAGTTCTTCCAAATTAAAAGCAGCAAGTCTTACGCCAACCGAAATCAGAATCGATTTGGCGGTTTTACCTGCTGCTTGTTTATAAATTTTGTATTGTTTTAAAGCTAATGAATTAGAATCTATCATTTCTAGTCTTTTAAATAACTCATCCAATGGACTTTCGTAGTCTTCTTCATCTTCTTTGACTTCTGCATAATTGAGCATTTCCATGACCATTGTAAAATTCTGTTCATCTTCTGGTGCATAATGGTACAGATATAACATCAGTGCTTCCAATAGTGCTGTTTCACTCTTTTCCCAGAATGGATCATTGGTAGAAGAACCTTTAGGTGTTGTATTACGGATCAGATTCGTGATTAATTTAAGAACATCCTTATCACTTTGAATATAGTGAAATGGATTATAGCCAAGAGATTTAGACATATCAATCAAGTCAATGACTTTAATGACATAACCATTCTCTTCTAATAGATGACCAACACTTCGAATGATTTCGCCTTTAGGATCCAATACAACAAAACTTGTATTACATTGCATGATATTTGGCTTGGCATAAAATCTTGTTTTGCCAGCACCAGAACCACCAATCACAACCGTATTTAAGTTTCGCCTATGTTTTTTACCATCCAATCCCATTCGTACATTCTGAGAAAAGACTTTGTTGGCAAAGTAATCTTTATTTGCGTATTTCTTGCAAACAGTATTGGGATTTGCCCATTTAGCTGAACCATATTCTTCCGTGCGCCTATAGTTCTTAGCAGAAGATAAATACATCCCAACCCCTAGGACATAGATTATTAGAAAGATACCGATTATTTTGAGTGTTGAATCTGTCCATTGAATAGAAAATGGATGATTTAAGGCTTTACTTAAATAGGGAAGTGCATTGATTAATCCTTTATCCATATAAGGTGCAATCAGCAATGCAAACCAAATTGTTGGTATTAGTAATAAGCCTAGAAACAAGTATTCATCTTTTCGTTTGTCTATAAACATCAGCTCCTTTCATTTAACAAAAAAGCAATCCGAATTCGAATTGCTTAAAAGTTTTGATAGTTGTTAATTTAGCAAGTTAACAAATCAGAAAATGATGAATTGACAATATCTGATGCGATAACTGACTATTTTTGTGGAACTTTGTCAAAATAGGCTTTATTTACATCTGCATCACAAACTTTGACAATCAAAGAATCTAGAAAGTCATAATTTTTATGTGCCATACGTTGTTTATCTCTTAAATCTGCAAGAGCACGAACAATAATTCTTCTTTCTGTATCATCAACTTGGATACAAATATTGTCTTCGTCTTTATTTCGTTGAAAATTTCTAAACATTGGTTTTACCTCCTCTAGATTTACAGATATGCTAATATCGCTAACAATATTAGCAAGAATGTAAACTTATCTCACTTTCTTTTTTGATTTCTTTCTTACCGGATATTTTGGCGCAGAAGATTTTAATTGCTGTTGCTTAATATCTTTTAATTCCTGACGTACAGAAGGTCTATCCGTAGTAGCTGTTGATTTTTTTCTTTCGACGGTTTTCTTCTTGTTTTCTTTCTTCAATGTTTTTGAAGATGGCTCGAACGGAGTACCGTCCTTGCTTGTCCGAGCCTTGTTGGGGTTTGATTTTTCATCCATCAGTTTTGATAACAATGCATCATGCTCTTCATCACTCATTGGCTTTATATCCTTTTGTGATAAGACAGATTCACGAATGGCTTTTGTATCAATAGTAGCTAAGTCAAATTTATCTACCATTCTAGATATCTTAGAAGCATCTTCTGCTTTGACCATGATATCTACGATCCCATCTGTATTGTTCTTTTCTTTTAATACAGAATAGAGGACACCATAATGTTTTGCTTCTTCACAAAACTTTTTTAAGTCAGAATGGTGAATCGCGAATACTTTTAATTCCTTATTGGATTTTAATAGGTTATCTAGATTTGTTTTTCCTTTGATTTTCTTGTTGTCACTAATAATCGCATACAAAGTAACAGCCAGAGATTTAGCGGCTGTTCCACCAGCTTTTAATCCAATTTCAGCAGCCACTTGAATACCTTCTAATGTCATCTTCATCATCTGATCAGCAGTATCGGCACTGTTCATAAATTCAAGCTCCTTTCGTATTCTTTTTGTGTTTGCATACGCTCTGTTTCTAATGCATTGACCATTTTTAATTTTTCTTCAATGTCAGGTACTCTCTTTTCTATATCTTCGCATATGCGGATTTCCTTTTTCCCATGTGCAATTTTGGAAGTGAGCGTATCTCGATCCTGTTCTAATTGTTTTTTTAATTCTGGATCACGAGTTCGTTTGATTTTGTTGTAGATGGATCTTCTTTGATTCATCCAGTTTTCTATTTGGTTGTTTAAATTCAATTTAAAAGCAAGCACATCTTCAATCGATTCAAGATTATGCTTGCCAACAAATGTATTTTCATCTGTGATTTTCTCCATATAAATTAAATCCTTTCTAAGTGCTGGACTTGGATATTTTTGAGGTATTCCTTTAGGTCGTAAAATACCCAATTCAAAACAATATCGAATATACATCGCTTTGATTCCTTTTAATTTTCTATGATTGCCTTGATATTCTTTACAAGATATAACATCTTTAACAGATGACTGCATGGGAAACAAGAAGTTACTGTTAATCCGTTCCATCAAATGTTCTTCATCATAGCGATTATCACGAGTCAGTTTATAAAAGCGAAATGTTCTTTTAGATTGTGGATGTTTTAAAGTCCAATGTTTACCATTCAAATTTACAACATATCCAATTTCTTCAAGACTAGATTGAAACTGTTCAGGTGTTCTTGCATACAATAAAACAGAATCCACGTCATAGCGAATCAATTTCCGTAAATAGATAGAATCATTCTTTTCTGCTTTCCATTCTCCATAATTCATCGCTTTGCCTTCTGGTTTTGTGATGACAGTTAAACCATGCTCTTTACAGATCGCATCATTTAATTCACGGAAGTGATCGATATCAGCTTTCTTATTGTCATACTTTTTACCATCTACCCAGGAAACGGAGTTTACCACGAAATGATTGTGTAGATGGTCTCTATCCAAATGAGTAGAAACAACCACTTCAAATCGATTGCCCCACATTTGTTTGGCAAGCTGAACACCAAGTTCATGACAATGTTCAGGTGTAACTTCACCTGGCTTAAAAGATTGCACCGCATGAAAGGCAAGGCGACCATCCATCTTGTTGTAAGAAAGCTTTGTATTCATCATCTGTTTTAAGGCCGTACGAGGTTCACAATTGATTCCGGTAATAAACTCTTTTTCGTTTGTTTTATAGCCTTGAGTAGTGTAGGATAAAACTTCTTTTAAACCATCACTCATATCTTCTTTTGTTTTATCTGGATTTTTAATATAGTTTAGGACGCGATTTAAATCATCTTTTACTGCCCATATTTTGGTAATTGCCATACTTCCTCCATATTGATTGGTTGTCGAATCAAAATCATAATCTCATTGATTTGATCTTGCAGCTTTTCATAGTTTTCCATGTAAAAGGATTTATCCATTGCATTTTGTGTATAAACAGATATCGCGATTTGATTCATGTTTTCAGCAATCTCTCTTAAAATTTCGATTACTTCGATGAATTCTTTAGTAGGCGCAGGTCTAGGTAACAAACCGTTTATACACATTCGAAGGTAAGATTCTCGTGATAGATTTGATTCTTTAACCAGATTGTTAAGACGATCCAAGTCATTATTCGTTAATCTGACTTTGATTTCTTTTTTCTTCGATTTTGTTTTCATTGTAGAAAGCACCCTGAACAAATAAAACTGTACCCATTCCAATCATTCCACCACCAAGGAAACTGATAAAACATAGTGTTATACTATTAAACATTTTCATGTACCTCCAATTTTAAAAGAGCTATCAACAAATTGTGATAGCTCAGGGTCTTAGGGATATTCCCTAAATACTTGTCTTTTGTCCCCAAAAGACGTTGCTTGTTACAACTGTAGACATTAATTGGCTACAGTCTTTTTCTTATCCGGAATCAGATCTGCAAGATCTTGATCCATCTTTTCAAACATTTCTTTTTTCTGATTTAGTAGTTTTAGATTTGCAGTCAGAATATTGTTCTCATCCGAAAGTGTTTTGATGCGTTCTTCATTTTTGATTTTCTTCTTTTCAATATTGGATATTCTTTTAACGATATCTTCGTATTTTATCATTTTGAAATCTCCAATCTCTAATGTAATAATTGCGAATATTTATGTTTATTGATTCGCTTTTCATAGTCATCTGCTTTTTCTAAAATGTGTTCATTCTTATCGTAATGATACAAATGATCGGATAGCTTTTTATCCGGATCTACCATCTCTGAATTATTAACTGAGCGAAGCATTTCTTTAACATGTTCGATATTTAAAGAAGGGGAGTCACAAAGTGCAATACACTCATCGGTTGATGAAGGAATGATATATAAGTCATGTTCTAATTTTTCAGCCAAATCATTTAAAATTCCAGCATAGAACATTGTGGCTGCACCATCTGTATGATTTTCATTTGTTAAAACAACAAGTTGATGTTCTTTTTCTTCCAAGGCTATGTCTTTTGGAATTCCTATCAACATGGTTTCTAATGGAAGTATTTCTGGTTTCATCATATTTGGCGATGAAATCAATGCATCGTTATGAAGTTTGTTTACATCAATTCCGTACTGATCCATGAGTTGATTTGTCACTCTAGCCGAACAAAAACGGTCATTTGTTGTTTGTATCATAATCTTATAAACAATCGCAAGATCTCCAATAATAGTATGAGGCATAGTGGCTAAATCATTTTTATGTTCTTCTGCATTAATGACTGTCATAAATAAATAATCTTTAACGGCATTATAATCAAGCAGAGCATTTACATCCTCTAAAACTTTGTCATTGTGTACCATTTTCCACTAACCTCCATCTTCAAATTCTTAAAATAAAAAGCCAATCTTTCAAGATTAGCCGTACTGAATTCAATTGTTTCTACATTATTCATTTTCTAAGTTCTCCATTTCTACATACAATCCATAGAATGGATCATCTGTATCCATTTCATGTACTTCATCTTCATAACTATCAATCGCAAAAATCATGTATTCTACAATGTCGCTATACATATTTTGTTTTGCTTCTTCTAAAGCATGAATTCCTTCTTCAAAGGAAATTGTTTCTAAAGTATTTGTAGAAGTTTCTTTTGCGTATGTGTAATTTGTGATGGTATCTTCTACAGATTCCAACATAAGTAATTGAGCCTGTATGATTTGTTTGTCATCTGAATGCAAGTTTGCATAATTATAAATTCTAGTGTTGTAAGTCATTGTTCTTTCCTCCTTTTGACTTTGGTTTTTCCATATCTATTTCATCAAGTTCAATAGAATATACTCGTTCATTTTGTTGCTTGCCAAAGAGTTGAGCCATCAATTCGGAATCATTCTTTGTGGATTCATAGGCATATAAATATTCATTATCCACAAGATGGAATTTCTTCTTCTGCGTTTTTTCATTTTCTACAAGTTCTGTAGCTGTAATCTTTAATGCAGCTTCTTCATTGAGTTCTAAACTATCTGGTGTTTTATTTAGATCCATCAATAACAAGGTTTCATTGAATAAAATAGGCTCTTCATCCTTCAATGCTTTCATTTGTTTAAACATGATATTTAAGAACTGTTTCTTTACCTGATCATTAACTAAAACTTCTACAGGCTGATCCAGGATATCTTTATAATGTTTTGATGGAACAACAGTAGGTTGTTTTGTGTCCGGATTAATATAGGCATAGGTCATACGACTAATATTTTCACAGACTTCTTTGATCTTCATTTTCTGAAATAAATCAAATTGCTTATTCAAATTACATCACCTTCACTTTCTTAAATTTGAATAACAAAAAAGAGAAAGCATCTACTTTCCCTTGATAATAATTACGATTCAATTTTTTGCTTTTTTAATTCAGCTTCCAAAGTATTCCAAGGAAGCACTAATACTTCAGGTATTTCACGATTTAAAAACAGTTTGATTCCTATCGCTTTTGCTACTAGAAGAAGTAAATCGTCTAATTTTTGTTTTTCTATTTCTGTTCCTTTAAAATTCTGTTCTGTTCGATAATCGATTGGATAAACAGGAATCATCCGGTCTAAAGGAGCTTGTAAGTTTAAAATTGATTGCACATAATATTTGCTCATAATAAGAGCACCGCATTGTTTAATGTTCAAAGATGGGATATCTACAGCATATAAATAAAGTGTATCTTTCCATCCAGTTCCATCTTGTTTTAATAAAACAATGCCTTCAAAATCTTTCAATTGTTTTACCACCTCGTGAAAGATTATAAAGGGTTTATAATGCAATTTCTAATATAGAATTTAATGTTTTCCACGTTGCTTTTGCACATCTTCTAGAAAATCTTCGATTGCTTCTTTAGATGCAATATTGTTATCTATAAACATTTCTTTGATTTCATCCTTTTGTAGAGCTTCTTGTAAGAATTCAGAAGTCAAATGTACAGCAAAGTCTGGAATAGATTTATACGCATTATATTTTACCAATATTTCTCTGAAAATAGTGAATGGTAAAGTATCTATTCCATATTCATTAATATCTTTTGCAGCAGGTTCTTTAATAATTCTTATATGTTTATCTTCCATATTTTGAAGTAAGTACATTGCATCAATTGTATTTGGAGCATTCTTAAATACACAATAATCAAATTCAACAATTCCAACATTTTCAAAATCTAAATTATCTGAATCCATATTTCCATCATAGATATAAACAAATTTTTCATTCGTTGTCTGTACCAATTTTGCCATTATCATTACTAACATTTTTCCACCTCTTCATTAGCCTACAGCAATTGAAATAATTTGTAATCAACAGAAAAGGCATGATTCTGTCGGTAATTCCACATTTCAACTTAACCATAGCTTATTGACTGAGATTTGTCCTCGACAGAAAATCAAAAAACTGTCGAAAGTAATGAACTTTTATGAATTAATTCTTCATTTACATCTTTATAAATAGGTGGATGTTCATCAATACATTGATATTTTGAACTTAGAATAGAAATGATTTTAGATGTTGCACCAATACCGACTTCATCGTTGTCTAGATGAAAAACAATGGTTTTGATAGTTGGATTTCTCTCTAAATAAGCTTTTAATGCAATAGGAATATCAGCTTCAGATTTGATAGCAATCTTATCACTGGCTCCTGCAAGAGATAGATAATCAAATTTCGTATAATCCTTCTCGTCCATTTTCAAAAGTGTCATATAGGATAATAGATCAATGGCTGCTTCAAAAACATGGAGTACATCACTTTTTGGATTTGTGTAATTAAAGCTAAATGCCTTATTACTTCCAGCATGATCCAGTTTAAAATTCTTAAAGATGCTTCGCTTAAACGCATAAGTTGGTTTATCTTTATCATATCCAACAAATACTGCATTTTTGAAGTTAGCGGATTGATAGATCATTCCTTTGGATATGAATTTATCTACAATATCTTTGTCAATTTTTCGTACTTCACAAAGATAACGAACCACTAAATCATTGTTTTTATCTTTGACAGGCAATTCAAACGGTTTAGCTGGTTTTGGATGATAGAAAGTCGCAACCGGGGCACTCACATTCATTAAATCGGATAGATAATTACACGCATCTTTAAATTCATATCCTTCCACTATAATCAAATAATCGAGTGCGGAAGTTCCACCTTTACCTTGTGACCACCAATACCACTTACCATTGGAAAAATGCAAGGAATCATGATCTCGATGATAATAATCTGTTCTCCCATTTTTAACTAATAAGTCGGGTGCATAATTCTTTAAATAATCAAAGGCAGATAATGTTCTTACTTTTTCTAGAACCTCTTTTCGTATAAATCGTTTACTCATCTTTCCAACTCCTTACTTTTTGGTGCCATCTTTGCGATTCCATGTTCTTTACAGAATTTTTTAACTGCATTTGGATTTTCTTTTGCAGATAATTCAAATTCATCCGTATAGATCGTTTCTACCTTGTATTTTTGTTCCTGGATATTGTGGATCCATTGGTTCATAAAACGATTGAGTTCATTTGCACGAAAAGGATCACCATCCACACGTTCATAGAATTGAAGATTATCCTGTTGATAGGATTGTGGATAGAGCAGTCGGTTTTCTTTATCCACTGTAAATTCCATATCTGGATCTGCCATAAGATCGCCATTTAATTCATAGTTATGTGCCATTGCGAATCGATCATCATCAATGATTTCCACATTCAGATCCATAAATCCAGGTGTTGTATATTTGATGTAGTAAGCATCATTAGTTAGAAGTGGTTGTGCAATCTGTTCAAATAATTCATAGTTTCTATGTTCTATGGAATTTTCAATAAACCAATTCTTGTTTAAATCAAAATTAGGATTGGTGAATGCTTCAAAACATACTGTCCGAAGGGTTTGATAATAGTCGTGATTGTTTCCAAATAAAAAAGCCTGATCAGAATATGCAGGCTTACTGTTAATCACATCATAGATTTGTTGATCTACTATTTCATGAATATCCGAAGTGGATACATTTTGATCATCTAGTGCTTCTTTATATGGTTCCATCAAAGAAGAAACCTGAATCACAATATCATGATTCATCTGTTCCATTTCTAATGGAATTATATATTTATTTTTCATTTCTATCATATGCAGTTTCTCCTTAAATACAGGTTCTAGTTGTTCAATCATTTCGTGAGCCGTACTTTGAATACTATTTAAGATGGATTTCAATTCATCAAAATCTTTATCGGCATAACTTGCGATATAGCCAAAAGAATATTCAGAAGTATCAAGCCCAAAATGATCGCATAATACAAAAGCCAACGATTCGGCTTCAATTTCTCGTTGGCTTTGGTTTTTATCTGTTTGTTTATGAAGTAGGCTGTGAGCATACTCATGAATTAATGTTTTTGCGATTTGTAAATCTTCCAAATCTTTATTAATGACGATCTTATCTTCTTTTGGAGAATAATATCCCTTAGCTCCTGTCATAAGATTCAGATTTTCAGTTTCTGTTTTAAATTCAATGGGAATTTTACAGATAAATTTTACAGATTGAATAATTGCTTTTACTTCATTATTAGAACCCGTCAAATCGTGAATCAAAGAGGGAAGAGGATCACCTGAAGTTTGCGATATATCAAATACAGTAGTTGTCTTAAATCGAGTAATATTTACTTGTCGTTGTTCTTGGATAGGTGAACCTGATTCATCCAATTCAACATTTCCATTTTCATCCACTTTATTCATTAATCGATCCTCTTTGTACGTAACAGGAGCAAGGATCATCAATCCTTTTTCACCTTTATCCACATGACGATTGAAGTTTATCTGCCATGAACGATATCCAGCAACCAAACTTGCATTCGGTTTTTGAGCTAATATCAGTAAAGTGTTATTCAATGAATAATTATGAAACTTACTTAGGCAAGATAAATATTGTTTAAAAGAATTAGAAGAATACACATCTTTCACACCTTGTTCAATCATCTCAAAGGCTTGTTTGGTTTTCTCATCCGAAGATTTAAAATTAGTCAATCACATCACCATCCTTTCTAAAATAGGGTAAAAGAAAAGCACTACCGAAGAGATAATGCTTTATAAACTGGAAGTTGGCAATTTCCTATACCTATAATTTCTTATCAAAGAGGCTGCATCATTTCAAGGATAATGCCATCTGGGTCTCTGAAATAAAAAGCTCGGCTCTCCCCAAATCCATTTGCTCTAAAGTCGAAATACTGCGGTTCAGATAAGCACTCCACATGATTTTCGATAAGGATATTATAGACAGAATCAATGTCATCCGTATAGAAACATACTTCCGAGATGGATGTCGTAAACAAGTCTGATTGTTCTTTATGAATCTCGCTATCTACGAACTGAATCAGCTCGACCGGTGGCGTTTCAATCGCTTTAGAACTGTTCAAATAAGCGACCCTTGCTTTGCAATTCGACTTGCGAAACATTTTATCGGTTTCTTTGCCTTCCATAAAAATCTCTCCTTGAAACGCAAGTCCAAGAATATCTCTATAGAACGCAATTGAGCGATCCAAATCAGAAACAGTTAACCCTACATGATAAATTCTTCCAACCATATATATTCCTCCTACAATTTCTTTATTTCGTAAAACTGGAAATTAGCTATTTCGTTGCAACAATACTTATCCAATGATTTTTTGTATTTGAATACGTTTTTATCTCTGTAAAACCTGCTTCTTTCAAAGCAGCAATGAGTTGATCAGAGGTGTAAATCTTCATACCATCAATCAACTTTGTCCATTTTTCATCTGCGGCATTCGTTCCGTCAGATTCGTTACAAATCAGGAATGTCCCTCCGTTTTTCAGAACCCGATTTACCTCAAAAAAACATTTTTCCAATCCAGGCCAGAAGTAAACTGTCTCGAAAGCAGAAACATAATCAAAAACCGCATCAGGAAAAGGGATAGCAGATACATCACCTTGAACCACGCAACATTTCCCTTGTTTAATGGCGGTGGCGTTCAGTTTTTGAGATTCTGCCACGCTGACCTGCGAATAATCCATTCCTGTCACATGTCCATTTCCGCATCTGCCCAACCAGGCTGCAATATTTGCACCACCTCCGCAACCAACATCCAGTACCGCAGCGTCCGGATTCACTGAGATATTTGAGAATCCCCATTGTGATAACTTGGCGTGACCGATGTTCATCATCTTCGTCATCAATTTTCCACCGAAGCCTTGTGGCTTACGAGTATTTTCAAAGAAGTTCATTGCATTATTCCTCCTCTTTAAATTTCAATTTATCTAATTCTACAATAGCATACAATTATTAACATTTCATGAATTTATGGACTTTTTGAATCAGTCCACTCGTTTTGCCAGTATGACTGTCCTCTTGTTATCATTTCTGGTATCACAAGTCACTAAAGTCATCAGCTTATCCTCTGTATTGACTGAGATACCTGTTTTATATAATCCACGATTAATGGAATCAGAAATAAAGGCATTGAATGCAGTATCTGAATCCCAGCTGGATTGAGTAAATTCTAAAGAATCGTTTAAGTTATTAAGATCAACATTCATGACTCCAAAAATTTGATAGTTTCTTATTTCATTTTCTGTAATGAATTTAAATGTTGGATGCTCATTGTAATAATCCTGATTAATATAACTCATTAATGGAGTAAAAATAATGTCGCTCCATTTACTAGAATGTCCATAGATGACAACATTTTTAGAATCAATATTTCCATCTGCTGATACAAAAGGGATACCTGCATTGGCATATTCTTTCTTGATGTTTTTTCGTACATAGTAGTCATTATCTGGAGCCTGTACAACAGGTTCATAAATAACCCGATTATCGAATTCTAGAATACCAACTACGTCTTTATTTGTTTTTTGGAGTAAAGATAAAGAAAGCTCCTTTTCAGAAGCTTCCTTATCATCTTTATTTTCCTTTGCTGTTTTACTTGGTTTAGATTCTACATAGTAATTCGAATAATCATAAGATTTCTTTGTTCCAAACTCGCTATATAGAATTCCACCTAATAGGCTTGCTGCTACGATTGTTAGTGCTGCTATTTTTATTTTCTTATGTTTCATACTATTTATACCCCTGTATTTGGAACAACGATACGTGCATTTTCAAAATAATATATGATTGTATCTGTATCTTTATCCGCTTCTACTTTGTAAGCTTTGGATTCATCTGCCAACTGATAAGAAGTAGGTGCTTTGATTTCCTTGAATTCATATTCATGACCATAGATGGCATCTGCAAGAACGGCTTTTCCATCTTTAATAACATGTTTACTAACCTTGTCATCTCCAACTTTACGAGAATAATACGTACCATCTTCAATATCTAAGATGATTTGTTTATTTTCATCAGTTTTAACGGTTTTGATGATCTTTGAAAAATCTTCATTCTTAGAGATTTCATATTCTTCATTGGCATCATTACCAACGATCATTAATTGACCTGATGCAAGGGTAGTGACATAAGATTTAGCTGTCTTATCATAGACTTCAAAGATAGCTCCATTTAAGAAATGATCACGATGTTCTTTATCTACTTTGTTGACATCTAATTCTAATCTACGTTTTTCATTGCGCAATTCCATAGGAACAATGACTGTGGCTTTAGTTGTATCTTCATCATAGTTGAATGTAAAATCATGTTCTTCTTCATCTAATTTAAAGCCAACATTTGTTTCAAGTTCTTTTACGTAATAATCACCAGTAGGAAGATCTAACTGTTCCACATTTTTACCATCTTCATCAATAGTCAAAGTACCAACCAATCCATCCGCTGGAATAATGACTTTATCATCGACTGTAATATCATTTTTAGAATAGATACCAAAGACAACATCTTTATAAGCTTCTTTGTCTTCATCTTCAAATGTTTTAGTAATCTGTAAATCTAGTTTTTGTCTTTCGTTGACATAAGCCTGTTTGATTTCCACTACATCTATCATTTGACCTGCATATTCAATATCAAAATCATAAGTGTTTTCATCTAATACAAAACCTGTTTGTGTTGCAGTTTCTTTGATGGAATATTTACCTAACTGAAGTAATGAAGAAGTTGTAATACCATCACCTGTTGTAAATGTATCAACTACATCTCCTTTGTGAAACCATACTGTTCCTTCTGGAGTAATAATATCTTCACGAGCTGTGATTTCATACGTAACACCAGATAGATATTTTTCTTTATAGACAGGTGTATAAAGTGTTCCGTAATCTGTTTTGGATTCTTTGGCACCAGATAATATTTCACCACTCTTTTCAACATAGACTTGTCCTTTTTGAGTCTTGTTGTCAAAGTTCATGAAGATTTCTGTACTAGAACCATCTACATTGATTGGGATTTCTGTATCTTTTAATACATAACCATGTGGTGCTTTGATTTCAACAAGCTTGTATTCACCAAATTTTAATGGAGCAGGTAGGTGCACAGATCCATCTTCATCGGTTTTAAATACATCCGTTGTATATTTTTTAGGATACGTAACTTCTTGTGTTACATAGTTTCCATCTGCATCTTTGATTTTGAATTCAACACCAGCAGCAGGAATGCGTTTCCCAGTTTCACTGTCTGTTTTATAGATTGTTAATTCGGCTTTGATTGTATCGTTATAGATGTTATAGAAATAGGTCTTTTGATCTTTATCAATTTTCACTTCAAATGGTTCTAAAGTATCATGTCCTATTGTTTCATGTTCTTTGACAATATACGTTCCATATGGAAGGTAATCACTAATAGCTCGACCATCTTCATCCGTTGTTAATGTGGATATAACTTTACCACTAGATTTTAAAATAATATCAAACTTAAATCCTTTGCCAGGCTTTTGAACATTCGATTGGAATAAACCATATTTATCTTTATCAACAGTTTTGGCAATTTCAATACGTCCTTTGATAACCTGATCCTTGATGGTTGTATTAAACGTTGAAGGTGTATTATCACCTGAATAATCCAAAGTTACAGAATTACAATTGTTGTTTGTAAGATAGCCTTCGGGAGAAGCAACTTCACATACATTCAAAGTTGTTCCCAATGGATATTTTTTTGACTTTGCCTTTGATCCAGTTGTCGTAATGGTTTCAAGGGTATTACCACTTGTATCTTTAATCGCAAAGCTTGCTCCATTAAATGTGGCATCACCTTGTGTTTTATTGCCTGTTTCAGCATCCTGTTTTTCAACTTCAATATCCGCATACATCAAATCAAAATTCAATTTGAAATTTGGTGTTGGATCACTACGAGTAGCCATATAGATAACTTTTTGATCAGAACCTGCACCATAGATGATATGAACATCTCTTGCGGTTTTAGTACGACCAAAAGTGATTGTCTTATCATAGTTTTCAGATGTAATAGAAACAGTTAGATTATTTCCACTCACTGAAGCATTGATACCATTGGCATTCGTAATAGAGTAATTGCCTAATGTTCCTTTTGTATCTGTTAAAGTAACTGGAGTATTTAAGCCCATTTTGATTGTTTGGTTATTAAAAGATGGTCTTCCTTGTGGCTGACTTCTTAATGCATTGATGGTATTGATTTCACCAGAAACATCTAATGGAGTTACACCGTCAGGTAAATAAGGATCATACCATCCAGACACCACTTGCCAAATCAATAGCTGTGTAGCCACATAATAGTTATCTGTTTCATGCCCTGGATACGAATAACCATAATAGTTGATTTCCCAAATAGCTTGTCTTTGATTTTCTGACAAATCATCCCATTTTGTTGTGTTAACAGGATAATCATGGTTTAAATCAAACAGTGTATCTGGTTCAATGCAGAACACGATATTTCCATCTACTGTTAATTTTCGAATATAGTCATACCCATAAACTCCCATTCCATTGATTCTAGCCAATCTTTCAGATGCGAATCCTGGTGTTAATCTAGCATACGGGTTTGTATACATATCTTCATATGCTTCGGGAAACACATCTTCAACTGTACCAAGTTGAGTAATTGTTTCTGTGGCTTCACTGTAATCCTCGTTTGAATCTGTTTCTTGAGCATGTACAGAAAGCGTATTTGTCATTGAATTCAATATCACAAGTGTCGTTAAGAAAAACTTACTTGCTTTCTTCAATATGTTTTTCATATCTCATTTTCCTTTCGTTTAAATTGTTGCAACAAAAAAGACGAGCATAAAATGACTCGTCATATGTTTTTAGATTGTATTGTAATTTATTCAATTGCGTCTTTTCGTATATAATGTGATGTACGGCCTTTACCTTTACGAATAATAGTACCATCTTCAACTAATTTTTTAAGTGCTGATTCCACAGAAGAACTGCCTAAACTTGGACAATTTTCCATAGCGTCTCTTTTTGTAAAAGTTCCTATCGTATTGTTTACATATGTTTTTACGATATCATATGAACTGCTTTTGATTCCACTTTTTTCGCTGATGGTTAATCTATCTTCAAATTCTCGGTAGCACTTTAAAATAATGCCAAGCATATATTTAATAAATGGCTTTGGATCATTTGTTCCTTCATGCCATCCTAAATCTGATTGTTCCAAAGCTTGATAATATGATTCTTTTGTATCCGCAATTTCTTTTTCAATACTAATATATTTACCGACTACATAATCATTACGGTATAAAAGAAGCAATGTTAGCAATCGACTCATTCTTCCATTTCCATCATTGAAAGGATGAACACAAAGAAAATCTAGAATTACACAGGGAATTAATATAAGTGAATCAATAATTTCTTGATCTAATGCTTTCTGATAGCTATTGCAAATCTGCTCAATAGCATCAGGTGTTTCATATGGCTCTAATGGTTTGAATAATACTCTTTTTTCTCCGTTTGGTAAAACCGCATCGATTTCATTTGGTGAGGTTTTATATTTTCCACCATAGGATAATTCTGTATATTGAAGTAAATCTCTATGCAACTGCAATATATAATTTGACTTTAACGGAATGTATTGATAATTTTCATGAATTAAGTTCAAAACATTACGATATCCTAAGATTTCTTTTTCATCACGATTTCTAGGTGTTGTTTTATCTTCGACTAATTGTTGAAGGCGAGATCTAGTTGTTATAATTCCTTCGATACGGTTCGAACTTTCTGTACTTTGAACTTTAGCAACTTCAATCAGACGTTCTAATTCAACGGGCTTTTGTCGGATATATAATTCCTGTTTCCCTTTGAATTCATGGATTTTGGCTACATAAGTTAATATTTCATTGTCCCATGTACGATTTTTAAGATAACTATAATCAAAATTTCTCATTTACTTCTCCTTTCGTTTACTCCCAAAGTATGTGCTCTTTCTCCCAATTATATACTAATTTTGGGAGAAAATGAATTAGATTGGGAGAAAAATATGATGAAAATCTTATTGAACCAAATTACCATTACTCCAAAGATTCAAACCATAATAGGCAATACTATGATCATTACGATAAACAGGCTGAACAGAATAATTTGTGATTTCAATATCACCAATGTACATTACTTCATCCAAGTAATACATTCCTGCAGCATCTGCTTCAGCTTGTGAACTATAAGTTGCATAGTAAAAGTTCGTATCCAAAATCACATCACAACTTACATCTGGATTGACACCATCAGGACAAGCATAACATGGTCTTGTTGGTTCTGGAGCAGGCGTAGGTTCTACTACTGGATCTCGTTTTGATTCACTAGGTTTTCCTACAGGTTGACTTACAACATCATTGTTCGATTTATCTGATATATTTGAACTGTTGGAAGTTGAACCCTTTTGATCTGGACTAGAAGAATTTTTTGTAGAAACTTCTTTTTTCGGATTTTGTGTCTTACCTTCCGAAGAAACACTTGTCGTTTTGGATTCACTTTTGCCCGTAACCTTTTCTTTCTGTTTTTCTTCTTTGGATTCAGTTTTTTTAATTGTATTTCTAGTACTTGTTTTCTCATACTTGTCAACATTTTCAGGTTCACTAACTATAGCTTCATGTTTACTAACACAAGTAGAAGTATCTTCCGTAAACTTTTCCACTGTGGGAATAGATACATCCTGATTCATGTTGAAAACAATTCCAGATCCAACAAGCAAACTTGAAACACATAATGCAATTAACTTTCTTTTCATTGTTTTTACCTCCAATTGTATGTCTTGATAAATATCTCTATCTTAAAAATACATACTTTTCTAAATCATTACCTAGATACAAATATTCCTACTACTTACTTAATAACAACATTTTTTCTTTTTCGGTAGGTAATAAAGATTGTTTCGGTAGGTAGGAGGGGTTCTAGGGGAGGTAACAGTCACACGTCCTGACGCAAAGACAAACTGCCCCTCCAACAGTTTTTGAACAATCACAAGTAGAAAAAAAAGCAGTTGCATGTTCAACTACCGTTCTTGTTCTCGTGATCTTTTCTTTGCCCAGTTTTCCAGCAAGTGAATCATCAAATCCTTCTTCTTGCCTGGTGTGAAGTCCTTGGGAAAATATTTATCGATTTCCTTCATTTGAAAAGATAACTTTTCTCTTTGGTTTGGTTTTTCCTCCGATAAAGTATCTTCAATGAATTCGGATGTTAATTCACCATCATGGCTCAATCGTTTAAATTCCTGACATTGCGCTAAAGATGGTGTTCGTTGGTTTTCAACAATTGCATTAGCTAGATCATACTGTTCAGATTCTGTTAAATACGAAAGTTCAACAGCTGGATTAAATGCAATCTTGATTTCATTTTCATGGCGTCCATCCACCATTTCCTGTAATGGTTCAATCAGGTAGGTCAAACGGATAAACCGCTGGATTTGCTTTGAACTTTCTCCTAACTGTTGTGCCAATAAATCTCTTGAAACAGCATTAGATAACTTCTGGCCAACTTGACCAGAAGTTATCTTATATTCAATTCCTAATTCATCTTCTGGTATTTCTTCAATCCGTTTTCCTTGATGTTTCATAGCTTCCAGTCGCATTTTGTACGCATAACCACGTTCACTAGGATAAATGTTTTCTCGTTGGATATTTGAATCGACCATCAAGATTGTTGCCTGGTCATCGTCCAAATCACGGATAATGACATTCATTTCTTTTCTTCCTAGCTGCGACAAGGCAAATTTACGCCTGTGACCAGAAATCATTTCATACGTTCCATCTTTTTTCGGACGAACTAATGCAGGCATTAACATATCGTTTTCCTTAATCGAATCAATAAGCTTTGCCATATCCTCATCTATCGTGACATGGAAGGGATGTTCTTTAAAATCTGTAATCTTATCTATAGGGATTGTCATTACTTTTTCACTATTGGCTTCTTGTCTTTCTTCTTCTGTAGAAAACAAAGAGTCATAGCTAGGCAATCCTAAATCTAGTTTTGGCAAATGTGCCACCTCCTTAAAATAGAGTGAGTTGTATTGTATTTTTCATTGTTTGATGATTCCATTCATCAATGGCTTGATCTGCATTTTGTTTGGTTTGTGTCCTTGCAGAACACAAAGTACATGTAACATATTGACCATAATAGCCATTGATTCGTTTACTGTCCCAATCAATCAACAAATGTGCTGCACCATGACAATAGGGACATCGTTTAATTCTAGTCATTTAACAATTCAAAAGACTCAACAACGACATTGGTTGAATACTGTTTTTTACCATCTTTTTCATAAGAGCTTGTACGAAGATTGCCTACAATACAAAATCCTGTATCTTTATCACCATGTTTACAGATATCATTTGCCATATCACCAAAGGCAATACAGTTAATATAATCTGTCCATGGTTTCTTTCCATCTCGTAAACAAGCTAAAGAGAACTTTACAAAAGTATTTCCTTTTCCATTCTTGGATACTTCAATATCTCTTGTCAAAGTTCCAAATAATTTCACATGATTGTTTTTCATTCTACTTCTCCTAAAGACTTATTTCATCTTTATGTCTTATTTTTGGATTTTTTACCAATTCTTTTGTCAGATTATCATAGGCGACAGCTACTTTTGAATCTTTGGCATACGCATAGATACTTTTACCGGAAATAGATGCTTCACTGGCTTTCGTAGCTTTTGGAATAATCGTATCAAATACACGAATGTTCTTTCCAAAGCTTTCTCGTATAGTATCAATCGTACTTTTGGTAATGTTGGTATTTAGATCCGCAAGTGTCATTACAATTCCAGTAATCTTCAAATTACTATTAATCTTACGCTGCACTTTATTGACCGTCTGTAACAATTTCGTCATTCCTTTAGCTGGTAAATACTGAGTTTGTACTGGTATTAGTACTTCATCTGCAGCAGACAACGCATTGACGGTAAGCATACCAAGAGAAGGTGGACAATCAATAAAGATGTAATCGTATTTATCTCGTAATGGTTCAATACAATTACTTAATGTCTGTTCCCGGTTAATGACACTGACTAAACGCATTTCAAAATCGGCCAATTCAATGTTTGCCGGAATCAGATCTACATCTTCTTCATGATGCAAAATCAAAGAATCATAATCAATATCAATGTCATTTATATAATCGTCCAGCATAGAAGATGCAGAATGTTCTAAAGCATCATTGTTTTTCCAACCTAAGCAACTTGTCAGATCACCCTGGGGATCAAAATCAACAATCAATACATCCAATCCCTGTCGTACTAATCCAATGGCCACATTTTCAGTAGTCGTTGTTTTACCAACTCCACCTTTTTGGTTTGTGACTGCGATTACTTTACATTTACGCATAAAAAAACTCCTTTCCCACAACCAACCGCTTGTTGGTTATGTAAAAGGAGCAGGGAATAAGGACATAGATTAGGCTTTTAAGAAATTCATAACTAGCTTGACCATTGTTTCTTTTTCCTCTGGTCTAGATTCGGCGATCATTAATGTAATAGCAACTAAGGCGCTATCTGAAATGATTTGTTTTCCATCAATGATTAAATGTTGATTCTTATTCAAAAAATCAAGAAAAATAGAAGCGCCAATTCGTTTGCATCCATCTACAAAAGGATGATCTTTGACTAGAAAGTACAGTAGATTAGCTGCCTTTTCTTCAATGCTTGGATAGATTTCTTGTCCAAAGACATTTTGATATACAGCTGCAATAATTCCATTCAATTTGCCTGGTTCTTTTTCAACACCAAATACATCAGAAAATCCACCGTATTTCATAGAATCAATAAGAGTTCTGCACTCTTCATAGGTTAACTGGTAAATAGAGTCTTTACCTTTTGGTTTAGAAATACACCCATGATCATAATCATCAAGTAATGATAGTGCATTTGAATAAGCTTCAATCACATTCAATACTTCTTTTTCTTCAATACCTAAAGTAGAAGCAAGCATCCTAGACTGAATTGAAACAGTCTTGTTTAATACTTCTATTCTTTTTTCGTTAACTGCATATCCTTTCATCATGTAGTCTTTTAATATGGAAGTTGCCCATTTACGAAATAGAATACCTTGCTTTGAATTTACTCGATATCCAACAGAAATTATCATATCTAAGTTATAGTACTGAGTTTTATATGTTTTGCCATCAGATGCAGTTTGCTCAAAAAATGAGCATACTGAATTTTTATCTAATTCTTCCGATTTAAAAATATTCTGTATATGTCTCGTTATTGTTCTTCTATCTTTATTAAATAGTTCGGCCATCTGTTTTTGTGAAAGCCAAACGGTTTCGTTATCCGGTGATACTGTAACATCTAATTGTAAATCGCCATTTACAAATTTAATAATTTCATTGTTCATGTGTTCTCCAATCTTTTTATATTTGAATGATTTTAATAAAGAGTTTCTTTAAAGAAACTATAGCATAGTAAGCTTTATTCATCAAAATTGTAATAATTTTCTTTCCACAACCCATGTTTTAGACTACAGAAGAGTGTATTTTGGGCAAAGTAGGCATCCAAAAGAGCATCCGAACGGTTCGGATGCTGTCGGGGGCTCCAAATTTTTTCAGGCTCCGTGCCGTAGGGTTCGAATGCACGTCAAACGCTCCCAAAAATGGTGGAAAAGTGTTCGGATGACCTATGCGTATCCGAACTTTTTTGCTAATATTTTGCTAATTAGAGGGGTTCGGATGACGTCATCCGAACCATCATTCGAACCCATTTATTAGCACAAAACGGACGAAAATGAAGAATTGAAAAAGTACTAAAAATGCCGTATTTACGGCACATTTAACACTTCACGATATCAAGCGGACAAAACACGGTATTAGCTCCTAAACAAGAGGTCAAATTCCTAAACCGCAGGTCGAAGGTTCGACTCCTTTCGGGGGCACCATTTATTTATTAAACAAAGGGTTTTCAATACTTTGTAACCCATGTAACTAAGCGATAGAGTCTGTTGATTTTGGCGCTTTTTTCTTATCAGAAATCGGATGAATTTTACTGATTTTCCAACTGATAGAAATTGACGTAATTCCAACATTTTGACTATTTTCAGCTAATAAAAACAGGCTCTCAGCTAATGTGCATCTTTTAAGAACACTTGATGAGTGGCCAAACATAAGCGTATTAGAAATATTAAACAAGTCAATATGAACAAACTCCTTTTACATAGCCAGGAAATCCTGGTATATGAGAAAGGAGTTTTTATTATGCCAAAATGTAAAGTAATCGCAGTCACAAATCAAAAAGGTGGTGTCGGCAAAACTACAACTACAGAGAATGTGGCCATTGGTTTGGCTCGAAATGGATGCAATGTATTGATTGTGGATTTTGATCCTCAGGGCGATCTTACAAGCTGTCTTGGATGGAAAAACAATGATTCATTGGAACACTCTGTTTCATCTATGCTTGATGATTATATCAATGACAATGATATTAATTATGAATCGTTAATCTTACATCATGAAGAACATGTGGATTTAATTCCGGCAAATATTGAATTAGCTGATTTTGAAATGCGTCTAGTGAGTGTAATCAATAGAGAACAGACTTTAAGTAATTGTATTGAGCCATTGAGAAATCAATATGATTACATCTTTATTGATTGTCCACCATCATTAGGTATGTTGACGGTTAATGCTTTATCAGCTGCTGATGAAGTACTGATACCAGTACAGACGCAGTATCTTCCAGCAAAAGGAATGACTAAATTATTACAGACAGTTGGAAAAGTTCAACGTAAGATTAATAGTAATCTTAAAATCACCGGTATTGTGATGACACTTGCGGATCTAAATACCAATCTAACAAAGAGCACGATTGAAACCATTCGAGAAAGCTTTGGAAAGAATATTCGTGTGTTTGATACAATCATTCCAAAAGCGACGAAAGCGAGTGAAGCAAGTATTTCCGGTAAGAGTATCTATGCGTATGCCAAAGATTCTAAAGTAGCTTTAGCTTATTTGAATCTTACAAAGGAATTGATTAACAATCAAAAAGTTAAGCACAAAGAAGAATTAAATAGATAGGAGAAAAAGTAAATGACAAACAATTATGTTTTATTGAATGGAAAACTCTCAAGAGATATTGAAGTTTCTAAAAATGATAAAGGCAATTCTTTTGTGAAATTTTGTTTAATCTGTACAAGAGACGGTAATAGTTCGTATTCGGATTACGTTAACTGCATCGCATTTGGAGAAATTGCGAATGCCATCTGTAGAAAAGGAGAAAAGGATACAGCTTATCATATTGAAGGAAATATCCGAACAAACTCATATGAGAAAAATGGTAAAAAGAATTATTCTACGAATGTGGTTGTAGAATCTTTTAGACTGCTGGATGCCTAGAATCAAACGATGTCCATTTTGTCATTCAACTGCCCATGTAGTAATTGATTGGAACAGTAAAAGAATCAATGGATATTATGGCCAGTATGTTATTTGTACGTTATGCTCTAAAAGAACGAAAACTGAGACAACATCAGATCAAGCGATTGAAGAATGGAATCATCATGTATTAAAAAAGAATATACAACTCACTTTATTTTAAAAGGAGGTGGCAAACTTGCCAAAATTAGACTTAGGATTGCCAAGCTATGACTCCTTATTTTCTACAGAAGAAGAAAGACAGGAAGCCAATACCGAAAAGGTAATGACAATCCCTATAAACAAAATTAAAGATTTTGAAGGTCACCCATTTCATGTAACTATGGATGAAGATATGGCCAAGTTGATTGATTCAATCAAAGAAAACGATATGCTGATGCCTGCACTTGTACGACCTAAGCCAGATGGAACTTATGAAATGATATCTGGTCACAGGCGTAAATTTGCCATGTCACAGCTAGGAAGAACCGAAATGAATGTTATCATACGAGATTTGGATGATGATCAAGCAACGATTCTGATGGTAGATTCAAATATTCAGCGTGAAAACATTTATCCTAGTGAAAGAGGTTATGCCTATAAGATGCGCTTAGAAGCTATGAAACATCAAGGTAAGAAAGTGGATATTGATACTAGTGAGATACCAATTGAATATGAAAAAACAACTTCCGCCCAAGTTGGGCGGAAGCCGGAATCAGCAGATATTCTAGGAGGACAATTAGGTATAAGTAGAAATCAAATAAAACGATTCATTCGACTAACCTATCTTATTGAACCATTGCAGGAAATGGTGGATGGACGAAATGAGAATGAGATAAAAATTGCATTTAATCCCGCTGTTGAATTGTCATATTTAACGGAATCGGAACAATTTGATTTGGTAAATGCGATTATTGAAAATCAAAGGACTCCATCATTAGCTCAATGTCAGGAATTCAAGAGATTAAGTCATGATGGTGAGTTGACTGCAGACTTTATTGAAGATACGCTTTCTGAGGAAAAACCAAACCAAAGAGAGAAACTATCTTTTCAAATGAAGGAAATTGATAAATATTTTCCCAAGGACTACACACCAGGCAAGAAGAAGGATTTGATGATTCACTTGCTGGAAAACTGGGCAAAGAAAAAATCACGCGAACAAGAGCGATAATTGAATGTAGAAATTGCTTTGTTCGTACTTGTGATTGTTCCAAACTGTTGGAGGGGCAGTTTGTCTTTGCGTGGTGAGGTGTGACTTTTACCTCCCCTAAAACCCCTCCTACCTACCGAAAGAATCTTATTACCTACCGAAAAAGAAAAAATGTTTGTTATCTAGTAAGAATAAATATTTGTATGTTGGTAAATAAAATTTATATTGAGTATTTTAAATAAAGAGATGTTATTAAGAAATACAAGTGGAGGTAAATCAAATGAAGAAGTTAATTATTTCAGTGGTTAGTACTGTGATGATGATTGGAGCAGGAGCAGCATTTAAATCAAATCAAGATGTTTCTGTTCCTACTGTGGAAAAGTCTTCTAAGGAAACAACAAGTGTTGAAAAGAAAAAATCAAAAGTTAGTAAACATGAAGATGTTGACAAAGAGGTATCAAAAACAGATGAAATTCAGGTTAAGGAAGAAAACACAACTAATAAAAGTGATTCAAAAAAAGAGATCGTTTCTTCTGACACAAAAAAACAAGATGCTCAAAGTAATGATACTTCAAAGTGTAATGTGAAATCTGATACAAAAGTAATTGATTCTAGCAATAACAATTCTTCTGCTACGAATGATTCAGTACAACAAACCACCTCAAGAGAAGAAACTGTTGTTGAACCAGCACCTGCACCAGAAACAGTACAACCAAGTTATGCATGTCCAGGAGGAGTTAATCAAAATGTTTCCTGTGATGTGATCGTAGATAGTAACTTCTATTATGCAACGTATGGTAATATGTCTGAAGCAGAGTCAGCAGGGGAGTACTATTTGAATGATGTGATGTACATTGGAAATGCTGAAATAACAAACTACTCAGTGCAGCCTGTATATCGAAATGATCATAGTATTGCCTATTACGGATTAAATCTTTGGAGTAAAGGAAGTTTGATTCAATAAAAAAGGTCTATAAGAAAAAATCATTTAATTTGTATCCTATTAGTAAAAATGATATATTATAAATGAAGAGTCGGTATGGAGACTATAAACCCATGCCATTGGTCGGAACAAAGACCTAAAACTTGTTCCAGTGCAGAGAAAACTGCTAAACATCTTAAAAGGCGAGCAATCGCCTTTTAATTTTAGAAAGAGAGTATTGTATGGATAATATTTCATTTAAACAAAGGGTATGTCAATCAATAATTGATCAATCAAAAATATACAAAAAAATCTTTATTGATCGACAATATCTAATTTGCTCAAAATGTTTTACGAATCGGAAATACTATATTTTAGTTGCAAACAAGGATAACTACTTGCATTTAGTAGGCGTTCATACAACTCTAACTCCTTCTGAATTTTTTGAAAAATGTTTTAATGATACTCTTACTGAAAATGATTTTGATTTTTCAAAAAAGAATCAAAGTGAAAAAAGTGTAAAAGGTTCTGTTAGAAGAAAGATATCAGCTTTAGAAAACATAAATAACTTTTTTGCACAAGATCTATATATCGAAGAAGGGTTTCGCAAAAATAAAGTCAGTTGTGTAATTGCTACATCGGACAATAAAATAACAATTGGTTTTTCTGATGGAATGTATTCAAGACCTAAAACACTCCTTAAAGGTAATATGCTTAATATGAGTACCAATCAAATTGATTTAATACTATCTAAAGAAAAAAAGGATAAAACATTTAATAAAATAGAATATGGAAATGAAGAAATATTATCTTATTATCATAAAGATATTTATCACTTGATATCAAAAAACTTAATCTAAATGAAATACATTATTTTAGCGAGGAAAAATTCTCGCTTTTTTTGTTGCAACAATGGAAAGGAAAAAGAATATGAAAAACATATTGAAGAAAGGTAGTAAATTCTTTCTAACAGCATTAGTTATTCTCAATTCGTTGATGAATACTTTACCGGTACATGCTGAAGAAACGACTACAGATGAAAATGATTTAGATACGATTGTAGAACTTGGAAATGCAGAAGATGTATTTCCTGATTTGATGCCGCAGTCTGATGGAATCTCATTAACGGATACAACAGGAACAGGCAGTATTTATGCAATGATCCATATTGCCAATCAGTATGGATTTGATTATGTACAGCAATTGTATGTTGGGGATAAGACAGTATTCTGTATTGAACCTATGCAGCTTTTTACAGAAGGCTTGGATTATCATCAGGATACTGCAAAATGGGATGAATTATCTGAACAAACGCGTCAGAATATCTGGGAAATCAATTATTATGGATACAGCTATTCTGGTCATCAAACAGAAAAATACTATGTCGCAACTCAGGTTATGATTTGGCAGGCAGTGACTGGAACATGGTATCAGCCTTACTATACAGATGGAACAACCGTTTATGATATTTCAAATGGGGTTGCAGTCATCAACAATTTACGTGCTCAGCCTCAAGGTAGACCTTCATTCAATAATCAAACAATCAAGATGGGATTGAATACACCGGTAACATTGACGGATACAAAGAGTACTTTAGCAAACTATTCTATCACAAATTCAAATGGAATTCGTGCTTCTGTAAATGGGAACAATCTTACAGTAGCTATCACATCTGAAAATTATGATAAGAGTATTACTTTTTCACGTAATTATACAGCACGAGATGTAAATGCTATCTATGGATCAGGTGGATATCAAAGAGTTATTTATTTAGCATCCAGGCGAGATCCTTCTCCAAACTTTAAATTAAATTTCGATTTGATGTATGCAGATATTGAAGTTGAAAAACAGGATTCTCAAACAGGTACTAAGACTCAAGGAGATGCTACTTTCAATGGAGCAACATTTGCAATTAAGGATACAAGTGGAAATGTACTTGAAACAATTACGACAAATGGTTCAAAAGCTAAATCTAAAAAATATCCAGTGGGAACAACTTTGAATGTATGTGAGGTTACTTCTCCTGAAGGATATTTAACTAATAGTTCTTGTAATACAGTAGAACTTAAATATTCAGGTGATAACACACCTAGTACATTCTATACAACTGTTAAAGACCAAGTAATCAAAGGTCGTATTGAAATTGCGAAAACAGTCGATAAAGACAAATACGGTTTATTCCAATCCAATGTTCAAAAGCCTGGTAAAGGATTCAAATTTGATATTATCTTAAAATCAAGTGGTAAAGTTGTATCCACACTAACAACAGATGAAGATGGTCGAGCAATCAGTGATTACCTTCCATATGGAACATATATTGTCAAAGAACATGAAACAACTGGCTTTGATACTTTAAAGCCCTTTGAAGTAAAGATTGATCAAAATGAGAAGACTTATTTTTATAACATCTATAATGATACAATCAAAGCTGAATTGACTATCTACAAAACGGACAGTGAAACTGGAAAACGTATTCCGGCAGCCGGAGTTGAATTTAAAATCAAAGATGCAGATGGAAATTATGTAACACAGGAAGTAACGTATCCTAAAAAAGAAACTACAGATGTATTTAAAACAGATGAAGATGGTTCTGTACATTTACCTTCTCCATTAAAGTATGGTGAATATAAATTGGTGGAGATCAAAGCGCCTCATGGCTATGTATTAAAAGATACAGAAATCCCAATCAATGTGGACGGTTCTAGTACAGAAATCTTTATGGATTTTGACAATAAAACACAAAAAGGCCAGGTCTATGTGGAAAAGACAGGTGAGATGTTGTCAGGAGCAAAAGAATCTGAAACAGATTATGGAACTTTATATACACCTGAATACAAAGAACAATATTTATCTGGTGTCACTTATGAAATTACAGCACGTGAAGATATTGTAACTCCAGAAGGGACTGTGTGGTTCCACAAAGGAGATGTAGTTGATACATTTACAACAGGGGATGGTGTAACAACTTCAGCTTTACTTCAATTAGGTAAGTATTCTATTAAAGAAACAGCAACACAAACTGGTTTTGTGTTAGATGAAAACACATATGACTTTGATATTGAATATGCTGGTCAGATGATTGATGTAGTTGAAATCAAACAGTCTTATGTAAATGAAAGACAGAAATTAGATTTGCAGATTACTAAAACATTTGAAGATGAAGATAAGGATGCATATAAAGATGTTGTCTTTGGTGTATATTCTAAAAATGATATTACTTTAAATGACAAAGTGATTATTCCTGCAGATGGATTGGTTGGAACATTAACGATTGATGAAGATGGCAAGAATATTGAACAGTTAGATCTTCCAACAAGCGAATACTATGTTAAGGAATTAGAAACAAATGTAGGCTTCAAATTGGATGAAGAAAAGCATGACTTTACTTTCGATTATGATGCAGATACAACTAAACCTATTGTAACAGTTTCAATGGATCTTTATAATGAAAAACGTCGTTTAGAATTGGATGTCAATAAAGTGGATAAAGATCATCATGATCATTTCTTGAATGGAGCGATTTTTGAAGTATATGATAAGACAATTGATTCTTATGTTACTACTTTAGCAAGTGGTCAATTGATGATTGCTGGAGAAGACAAAGGAGAAGAGTATGAAATCTCTAAAAATGAAGATTTTACTAAAATCATCAAGATGGTAAAAACAGATGAAAACAAACAGATTGTTTTAGATATTGATGATGGCACTTATTATTCTAGAAAAGTAGGAAGTGATGAAGTCACTAAACATGTCATTAAAGACGGTAAAGCAGTGCTTTCTGATGCGATTTATGGTCATGAATATGAATTTAAGGAAATCAAAGCTCCAACTTCTTATCAATTAGCTGATAAATCTAAAGCTTATAAAGTAGAGGCAGATGAGGAAACTGATACAATTATTTATTATTTTGAAAATGCTCGTATCGTTGTTCCAAATACAGGGGTATAAATAGTATGAAACATAAAAGAATAAAAATAGCAGCTGCACTGGTTGTAGTGGGATTGATTGGTGGAGTTATCTACAATCAGATTACTGCAAAGAAATCTTATGACTATTCGGATTATTATGTAGAAACAAAAACGAATAAAAAAGAATCAAATAAAGAGAATGAGGAAGCTTCTGAAAAGGAGCTTTCTTTATCTTTGTTGAAAAAAACAAATAAAGATGTTGTTGGTATTTTAGAATTTGATGATCGAATTATTTATGAGCCGATTGTACAAGCCCAAAATAATGATTATTATGTTCGTAAGAATATCAACAAAGAATATGCCAATGCCGGAATACCATTTGTATCGGCAGATGGAAATATAGATTCAAAAAACGTTGTAATCTATGGTCATTCGAGTAAATGGGATAACATTATTTTTACACCTTTAATGAGTTATATAGATCAAAACTATTATAAAAAGCATGATACATTTAAATTCATCACTGAAGATGAAACTAGAACATATCAGATCTTTGGAGTCATGAATATTGATTTAAACGACTTGAATGATTCTTTAGAATTTACTCAAACAGAATGGGATTCAACAAATTCATTTAATTCATTTATATCAGATTCCATTAATAGGGGATTGTATAAGACTGGTGTTTCAGTAAATAAAGATGATCGATTAATGACTTTGGTTACTTGTGATACAAGAGGTAACAATAAGAGAATTGTAATTCTAGCTAAATTGGTTAATATAGCTAATGTTAAAAACTAAGGTGTATGATATTATTTAGCTAGATAAATTAGAATTTGTATGATTGAAATGAAAACTTCAAAAATATATTGACTTGTACGTAACGTACACCCTTATACTATCATCACAAGGAGGTGTGTCCGATGCTATTAAATGAAATTATTAAGGAAGTCGGAATGATAAAGCGTGCAGTTAAATACTATGAAGAAAAAGGATTGTTGTCAGTAGATAAAGATAGCAACGGCTATCGAAACTACTCCATGCAAGACGTTAAAACTTTAAAAAAAATTTCGGTATATAGAAAGCTTGGGATTGGTATTAAAGATATACAAACCCTTTTGGAAAAAGATGATAAAAGTATTCTTTTACGTATTTATCAGGAAAAATTACAGGAAAAAATTTTACAGGACTCAGAACTTGAAGCGTTGAAGCAATTTATAGATGATGGTAATGCAGACAAGGCAAATGAGATACTTGATTACCAAACTGTCGAAAATGCGATTGAGTCTTTATTACCGGGGAAAGAATGGGGAGATTACTTAAAAAGTCACTTCAAACCATTTCTTAATGTGAGATTAAAGACTCTGGAGCAGAAGCAAGCCTTACGGAACATATTAGAGTATTGTGATGAAACGACATTGAAAGTTCCTTTTATTATGGGAATAGGTGTAAAAATAGCAGGTGGGATTGCACCGGAAACAAGAACTGCAGATGAGATGATAGCTTATTATCGTGATATGAGTGAAAGCGAATATGAAAAATTAAAAGAAATGGTAAAGAAAGGTGCTAAAATGAAAACTGGCATTATGAATAATGAGGTGTGATAGCGATAGCGGCAAAAAGCTAATAAAATCAATGGTTTTGCGGACAGCGGATAGACAGGGAATGTGTTAAAAACTGAATACGCACACAAACGGCGTTACCTTAACCCCTTTGGGGGAGAAAGTAACGCCGTTTTTTTATGCCCGCAGGAAAGGAGGTGCAGCCGGAATGTATTTCACAAAGGGCAAGCAGCGGGCGTTTGAATTGCTCATGCAGCAGAAGCCGGGATTTGACCGCTATCAATCCGGTTGTGCCGGAGATGATGAAGATTGCGGCACTTGCCGTTTCTACCGCCCCGGGTGGAAATATGAGTTTTGCGTTTTCAAAGAGTGTCCCTATTGCCCCGGCAAAAGGACGCGGAAAACGCACGCCAGCATGGACAAATAGACGGGCAAAAGCCCTTGTGCCATGCGGCTTTGCAGACGCGAAAACGGCAAAGGGCATATTGCAATACCAAAACAGCCGAAAACGGCTTTCTAATTGTCCACGCATACCAAGAGAGGAAGTGAGGAAATATGGCAGTTTTCAGAGTGGAGCGAAATACGGGATATACCGTTATGAGCAACCACCACTTGCGAAACAAGGAATTGTCCTTAAAGGCAAAGGGCTTGTTGTCGCAAATGCTTTCGCTGCCCGAAGATTGGGATTATACCCTTGCGGGCTTATCCCATATCAACCGGGAGAAGATCGACGCAATCCGCGAAGCGGTAAAGGAACTCGAAAAAGCCGGATATATCGTGCGCAGCCGGGAGCGCGACGAAAAGGGACGCTTGCGGGGCGCAGATTACGTCATATACGAGCAGCCGCAGCCGCGAGAGCCGGAAGCAGCTACCAGCGGCGGACAGCCGCCTATATTGGATTTACCTACATTGGAAAATCCAACATTGGATAATCCAACGTTGGAAAAACCTACGCAGGAAAAACCTACGTTGGAAAATCCAACGCAATTAAATAAAGATATATTAAGTAAAGAACAATCAATTACTGATTTATCAAGTACCGATTCCATTCCTTTCCATTCCCTAAACCCCTTGCCCTTTGCGCATGGCGAAGCGGCTACGCCGCCGGAAAGGAAAAGAACGGAAGCGAAAAGCAATAGCGCAGTAGAGATTTACAGGGAGATTATCAAGGACAATATCGAATACGACCATCTCATTCAAAACTGCAAAATTGACAAAGACCGTTTGGACGAGATTGTTGACCTTATGCTGGAAACCGTCTGCACAGCCCGAAAGACAATCCGTATTGCCGGGGACGACTACCCCGCCGAATTGGTGAAATCCAAGTTTTTGAAGCTGAACAGCAGCCATATTGAGTTTGTTTTGGATTGCATGAGGGAGAACACAACCAAAGTGCGCAACATCAAGCAGTATCTAAAAGCGGTGCTGTTCAACGCGCCGAGTACCATTGACAGCTACTATACCGCCCTTGTCAATCACGACTTATACGGCGGCGAATGAGCATAGCCGCACTTTACCGGGAAAGGAGTTGATACCTTGCAGGAGGAAGTAACCCAAAAAACGATTGCCCTATACGTCAAAGTGGGAAAAGGCGCGGCGCGGCTTACCGAACAGGCGTTACAGAAAGCAATCCAAAAGTTTTTGGAGCAGAAAAGCAAACCCGCGCATGGGAAACAGACCATGCGGCAGCTTATGAAGCAGAACGCGGGTGTTTCCAACATCGAGATCACCGACAGCAATATTAAAGCCTTTGAGAGTACGGCGAAGAAATACAACATAGATTTTTCGCTAAAAAAGGTTAAGGGCGAGCAGACCCGTTACCTTGTGTTTTTCAAAGGCCGGGACGCGGACGTTATGACCGCAGCGTTTCAAGAGTTTTCCGCAAAGAAGCTGAACCGGGAGAAAAAGCCCTCTATCCGCAAAGCCCTTGCCGCTGCAAAGGACAAGGCGAAGCAGCTTAACGCCGCCCGCGACAAGGTAAAGAAAATGGACAGGGGGCGCGAGATATGAAGCAGATCAACTACAAAAAGCTGATACTTCCGAATATCCCCTATGTGTTCTTTGTCTATCTCTTTGATAAAGTCGGACAGGCGGTGCGGCTTGCCCCCGGCGCGGATATTTCTGCAAAGATACTGAATATCACACAAGGATTTTCCGCAGCCTTTGAAAACGCCTTGCCGAGCGTTTACCCGTTGGATTTGCTTGTCGGCATTGTCGGTGCGGTGATTATCCGCTTGATAGTCTATGTCAAAGGGAAAAACGCGAAGAAATACCGCAAGGGCGCGGAGTACGGCTCTGCCCGATGGGGAAACGCCGAAGATATAAAGCCCTACATAGACCCGGATTTCCAAAACAACATCATTTTGACGCAGACGGAACGGCTTACCATGAACAGCCGCCCGAAGCAGCCGAAGTACGCGAGAAATAAGAACGTCGTCGTGATCGGCGGCAGCGGCAGCGGAAAAACAAGATTTTTTGTCAAACCTAATCTAATGCAGCTTCATTCCTCTTACGTCTTAACCGACCCGAAAGGTACGGTTTTGATTGAGTGCGGGAAGCTGCTGCAACGGGCGGGCTACCGCATTAAGGTACTGAATACGATTAACTTCAAAAAATCTATGCACTACAACCCCTTTGTGTATATCCGCAGCGAGAAAGATATTTTGAAGCTGGTAAATACGTTGATAGCGAATACCAAAGGTGAGGGAGAAAAAAGCGCGGAGGATTTTTGGGTAAAGGCAGAACGGCTTTTGTATTGCGCGTTGGTGGGCTACATCTGGTACGAAGCCCCCGCCGAGGAAATGAACTTTATTACCCTGTTGGAACTTATCAACGCCAGCGAAGCCCGCGAGGACGACGAGGAATATCAAAGCCCCGTCGATTTGCTGTTTGCCGACTTGGAAGAACGCGACCCCGACCATTTCGCGGTGAAGCAGTACCGAAAATATAAATTGGCGGCGGGCAAAACCGCAAAATCAATCCTCATTTCTTGCGGTGCGAGGCTCGCTCCTTTTG
>OCHN01000393.1_pt1 | contig 46555 bp, 39 predicted proteins | sample 1538911 | NCBI WGS metagenome assembly OCHN01 (sample SAMN04571736, study PRJEB22368) | human gut metagenome | biome: human gut; material: stool | host: Homo sapiens | place: Luxembourg | collected 2013-01-11 | reverse complement strand
TACGGGTGCAGAAAACGCCAGAAGCAGAGCACTTCCTAACGCAGCCATCTGGCATATTCTTTTTTTCATTGTATTACCTCCGTCTAAAACTCAAACTGCTGTATCTTTTCTACAATATATTCCATATCTGTCTCTGAGAGGTCGTAGAACATCGGAAGACGCACCAGACGCTCGCTCTCTTTCGTTGTATATACATCCTCGCCGCTGAATCTGCCGAATTTCTCTCCGGCCGGTGAACTGTGCAGCGGAACATAGTGGAATGCCGTACAGATGCCATTTTCTTTGAGATAAGAGATCAGGCGGGTCCTTACTGACAGATCCCTGACCTTGATGTAATACATATGTGCATTATGCACACAGCCTTCCGGCACGAACGGACGCTGGATCTTGCCCTCGTCCTCAAGGTTCTTAAGATTTGCATGATAATAATCATAGATCTCATGACGCTTGTGATTGATCTTTTCACATTCCTCAAGCTGTGCATAAAGATATGCCGCATTCATCTCACTCGGAAGATAGGAAGATCCATAATCGATCCAGCGGTATTTGTCTACCTGTCCACGGAAAAATTTGCTTCTGTCAGTTCCCTTCTCACGAAGGATCTCTGCTTTTTCCTGGTATTCATCCTTCTGGAAAACGAGCGCACCTCCCTCTCCCATTGTATAGTTCTTTGTCTCATGGAAACTGTAGCAGCCAAAATCACCGATCGTTCCAAGAGCTTTGCCGTGGTAATATGCCTCCACGCCCTGCGCAGCATCCTCCACGACTTTGAGGTTGTATTTCTTCGCAAGCCCCATGATCTTGTTCATCTCACAGCCCACACCTGCATAGTGAACAGGAACGATCGCCCTGGTCTTGTCTGTGATCGCCTGCTCGATCAGGTTCTCATCGATATTCATGGTATCCGGACGGATATCTACAAAAACGATCTTTGCTCCGCGGAGCACAAATGCATCTGCGGTTGAAACAAAGGTATAGGAGGGCATAATCACCTCATCCCCCGGCTGGATGTCGCAGAGAAAAGCAGCCATCTCCAGCGCATGTGTGCAGGAAGTAGTAAGAAAAACCTGATTTACATCGAAGCGTTTCTTCATCCACTCTGAGCAGAGTTTTGTATACTTACCGTCTCCACAGAGCATTCCCTGTGCCACAGCATCCTGGATATATTTTAATTCATTTCCGACGATCGCCGGTCTGTTAAAATCTATCATGTATTACCTCTTTTCTTCTTCGGATGTGATATTTGCCTTATCCCGAATCACATACTGCGGAGTCTTGTTGATGTTCAGCATCAGCTTACCGAGATATTCTCCGATGATTCCGAGCATCAGGAATGCGATCCCAAAAAGCACCAGCATCGCGCACATCAGTGACGACCAGCCGATCGCGATAGTCGGGTCCAGAAGCTTGCGGACCAGCACAACGATCGCCCCGATAAAACCTGCTGCCGAAAAGATCGTTCCGAAAAATGTCGATACACGAAGCGGGATCACCGTAAAGTTCAGGCAGGAAAGAAACAGATTCAGTCCCTTGCGGAAGTTATAGTTAGACGTTCCTACCTCACGTTCAAAGTGCTCTATCTCAATATTGGCAATGTTATGTGTCGTACGGAAAAACAGTACCTGCAGGAAGATATTGTATCCATCATATTTTACGATCTCATCACGGACATAGCGTCTGCAGCACCAGAAGCTGCTCATCTGGATATCCTTCGGGCGGTCCAACAGGTGCCACAGAAGAAATCTGCTGACTGCTCCTGTCAGATTCTTGAACGCAGAAAACTTTCGTTCTTTGAACACACCGAATACGATATCATATCCTTCCTGGATCTTGTCCAGAAAAAGCGGGATCTGTGATGGATGGTTCTGCATATCATCATCCATTCCGATGATCAGGTCTCCCTCTGTATGATTCATGGCCGCCATGATCGCATTGTGCTGTCCGAAATTCTTGGCAAGGTTGATTCCCTTGACATTCGGATGCTTCTCTGCCAGTGCATGGATCGCATTCCATGTTCCATCTCTGGAATAATCGTTGACCAGCACAAATTCACACTCGTAGTCCTTCAGTTTCTCAAATTCTTCTATAGCCAGTTCTACCACTTTGCCGATGGTATGTTCCGAATTATAGCATGGTATGACAATGGATACCAGCATGTTGTATATCCCTCATTTCTCTATATGTTCAGATTAAATATGATAACTCCTGCCAGGATCAGTGCAAATCCTGCCAGCTTTCTCTTCGTAAATTTCTCTTTCAGAAAAAAGTATCCCATCACCGACACAAAAATATAACCTGTGGATTCCAGGATCGGTGACATGGAAAGCGGCACATACTTAAGTGCCAGCATCGTCAGGATCACAGAACAGAAAAACATTCCGTATGCTCCGATCACCAGCGGATTCAGATATTCTTTCAATGGACTCTCGTAGATTCTGTTGGCTGCTTTTTTCAGTAAGATCTGGGAAACAGATGAAATAAACACAGAAAAAAGCAGAATGCAGACAGATATCTCCAGACGGCTCATGAATTCTCACCGCCTTTCTCTCCATCCTCTCCTGTTACAAGATAAATCCCGGCAAAGATCACAGCTGCACCTGCGATCATATTCCAGGTGACTTTTTCGCCAAAGATCAGTGCTCCCCAGATGATCCCCCATATCAGTGTGACCGGACGGTTGGCATAAGCAACGGTCAGCGGCATCCGTTTCAGGATCTGCTGCCAGATGATCGCATATCCAAACATGATCACAAAAACAAGCCCGAACCAGAAAATAAAGTTCACAGAGAATATATTATCTGTATACCGGGATGCCATTTTGGAGCAGACTCCACTCAGTGAACTGAATAGAAGGCTGATATGAAGCATCAGAAAAATACTTTTTTTTGAACTAATGTAATTTCTCATGTTATTCTCTCACAATCATACCGTAAATTCAATGTTTATTTTCGACAAAATCTCCTGCAGACGTTTCTCGCAGGATTCGAGGCTTTCTCCCCGGAGGATCACCTGACCCAGCCGGTCTCTGCCGTTTGTGTAGTGATGTACTTCCTCACCCGGTGTAATATTAAAGGAAAGATTCACAATATCCTCTGCCGGTTCATTCTCATTGTGGATAGCTTTTACAACACCATCTTTCTCTGAAAGCAGAGTTCTGGAAAGATTTGCCACACCGGCTGTTTTGCCGCGGAACATCTCTTCCACATCCATTCCAAGCGCCAGTCGGACGATCGCCTCGTAATAGTTGATTCCATAATAAATGCTTACCATTTCCGGCAGGCAGGTTCCGCCCGCTCTTCCGGTGATCTCGATCACATAGATCTTTCCGTCTTTTTCGATCAGGTCACAGTTGACCGGACAGTTATCAAGTCCCACTGCTTTGATGGCAAGTTCTACCTGATGACGGACCTCTGCGCCAAGTTCTTCCTGTTTCCTGTACGGAACGGAATGACCGATCGGCGTCGGCACATAGCTCTGAAAAGCCTCGATATTGTTCGGCAGACAGTAAAGCAGTCTGCCATCACGGATCATAGCTTCACATCCGAGCACCTGACCCTCGATAAATTCTTCAACCAGACAGTAGTCCTTTCGTGTCGCTTCCATGGTCTTATTATAATAGAAGAAAGTCTCCTCTCTGGTGTTGCAGCGAAAGATCCCTCTGCTCCCCATAAGATCTACAGCCTTGAGGACTACCGGAAATTCCAGCTTCTCAAGTGCTTCTTCCAGTTCTTCCAGACTGTAGAAGGCGTCCATAATTGTTTTTCCGGGCACTGCACGCCTCCTGCCATAAAAGCTTCTTTCATCTTGAATTTGTCATTGCTGATGTCAGCAGCTCTGGCTGACGGACCAATCAGCCCCATCTTCTCACAGGTATATCCAAGTGCACGCACGCCTGCATCCAGACAGCAGGTTGCAATGCCATCGATTCCCTTTTCCTGCGCGGCTGCAAGGATGGCTTCAGGGTCGGTGATATCGGCATAGACGCTCTCATCCGCCACGTCAAATCCTGGCCAGTCTCCCGGCGTGCTGGCAGCTACGGTTGCTGCACCGAGCTGTCTGGCAGCTTCATAAAGAGGGAGCTGAGAATAACTCGCTCCCAGAATCATTAATTTTTTCATTCTGATTTGTCCTCTTGTTCAAGAAAGTCAAAAAACAGCGGTGTTCCTCCTGTATGAAGAAACAGGATCTGTTTTCCCTGGATCTTATTTTCTTCCAGATATTTAACCATACCATAAAAAGCCCTTCCTGTATAGGTCATATCAAGGGAGATTCCCTCTCTTCCATAAATCTGACGGATCAGATCAGCTACCGGCTCTGACCATGCACCATAGCCGCCTTCCATATAGGAGTCTGTAAAATGAATGTGATCTTCCAGATCATCCGGAAGTGTTCTGTGGAATTTTTCTGCATACTCTCTCAGATTTCCAGTGATGACTTCTTTTCCTCTCGCAGCATTCCTGGACACAGAAATCCCTACGATCTTGCGGTCATCTCCCTGGCGCAGACTTCCTGCAAGAAGTCCGGACTGTGTTGCATTTGTGCTGGACGCAAGAAAAATATAATCAAAGTGGACGCCGTGCCTGTTTTCGTAACAGCAGATCTCATCATACACAGCTTCATAGCTTCTCATTGGAACCCATTCTCTGCCCTGACCTCTGGAATTTCCGTAAATATAATATGGCTTGTATCCTTTCTCGCGAAGTTCTGCCATAGCCTGTTCCACCGCCGCTGCGATTCCTGCCTTGCCGCATGGGATCTCGACAACTCCCATTTTGCGGATAATACGGCTGTTGCTGGTCTCTCTGTTATCTTTAATATCCTCTGTATTATGGATCATGTAGCACGGAATCTCCAGTTCATGGCAGAGCGTTGCGAGTATACGGCAGAGATTAGAATGATAATTGCCATAGATGATCATGCTGTCGCAATGCTCTTCCTGCATATTTTCCACAAACTTCCGTGCAAAACGTACCTTGTTTCCACCAAATGCAAATGGAAGAAGGTCGTCTCTCTTCATATAGAATGTATTTTTACCATCATTATAGCGGAGTTTCTGCACCGGTGTATCAAAAACATGGATCGGATTTTCCCACGGTCCATGATGAAGAAGTGTTTCCATCTCTTCATAAGACTCTGCCTGCAGGATAAAAAATCCCGGACGGCTGCCGCTGTCTGTGATCCTGGCTGTTTTTATATCGCCCTCGATCACAACTTTTTTGAGATTAGATGAGTGATTCTGTTTGATATCATTCAAAAGGCGCAGGTCATTTTCATTCATCAGGAAACGGATCGCAGATATATGCGGCTCATTTTCTTTGATGACAGGCAGATTTCCGGCTGCGGTGTCCACAACCATGCCCACAAAATCCTGTCCGGTCGAAAGAGGTACAAGGTCGGAACCAATACAGTCGCCGCCCATACGTGACCCAATCTCTATGATGCGGATCTCACCTTTTTCATTGATCCTGAGTTCACTGTGTCCCGCTCCAAATTCCACTCCCAGTGCATCCAGTGCACGGAATACCGTCTCTTCTACTTTCTTTCTTATATCTTCTGTCAGTGGAGCCGGCTGCAAATGACCAACCTCGATATAATGCGGGCTTCCGGTCGTAAATTTCTTGGTGATCGCAAGGCAGGTGTGTTTTCCCTGATAGCTGATCGTTTCCACACTGTATTCTGCTCCGGAAATATATTCTTCCACGATCGCTTTCTTCTCAAAAGACTGCGCGATCGCGGCTTCGATCGCTGCCGGAAGCTCAGACGGATCTGTGACCTTGGTGATCGCTCTGCTGCCGGAACGGTCTGTCGGCTTGACAACCACCGGGAAATGTTCCGGTTTCACGCTCTCGCCCTCTCCGACACATGCAAAATACGGAACCGGGATCCCGGCTTTCTGGAAAGCGCTCCGCATGGCATATTTGTTGGTAGACTGCCTGATACATTCACTGCTGTTTCCCGGAAGTCCCAGTTTCTCTGCCAGATACTGTACGGTGATATTCGCAAGATCTGAGCCTATGGTAGCAACTGCATCCGGTTTGATCTTCCGGCATTCTTCCAGGATCGCATCCATCTCCACAATACTGATCTCATAAAAAAAATCCGCATCTTCCGCACCGGTTGCACCCTCTCTCCAGGCGAATACGTGCGTTTCATATCCCATTTCTTTTGCTTTTTGAATCAGTGGCTTCTGAAAATCATTTGCCCCGATGATTACAATCTTTTTCATGATTATCCTTTCTAACGTCAAAAAATGCCGCAAGCCTCAGAGACTCCTCCGATGCCTGCAGCATTTACAGCCTCCGTCTGAATGATCGGAGCGTTTTATTTGGTTTTGTACATTTCGTTGTAGTATTTCTGATAGTCACCACTGGTAACATTCTTCATCCAGTCCTCATGCTCAAAGAACCACTGGATCGTCAGGCGGATTCCATCCTCAAAACATGTCTCCGGATACCAGCCAACTTCTTCTTTGATCTTGTCCGGTGCGATCGCATAACGACGGTCATGACCCTTGCGGTCCTCTACGTAAGTGATCAGGTTTTCGCTTACGAGTTCTTTACGCGGATCTCCCTCTGGAAGCATTTCCTGAAGAGTATCAAGAATGATATGGATGATCTGGATATTCTGTTTCTCATTGTGTCCACCGATGTTATATGTCTCGAACAGACGTCCCTTTTCCTGTACCATGTCGATTCCCTTGGCATGATCCATAACATAGAGCCAGTCGCGGACATTCTTGCCGTCACCGTATACCGGAAGCTTCTTACCCTGGAGTGCATTGTTGATGATCAGCGGGATCAGTTTCTCCGGAAACTGGTACGGTCCGTAGTTGTTACTGCAGTTTGTGATATTTGCCGGGAATTTGTAGGTATCCATGTAGGATTTTACCAGCATATCAGAGGATGCCTTGCTTGCAGAGTACGGGCTGTGCGGATCATATGGAGTTGTCTCATAGAAAAATCCGCCATCTTCCTCGAGGGAGCCGTATACTTCATCTGTGGATACATGAAGGAATTTCTTGTCCGGTTTAAAGGTTCCATCCGGAAGTTCCCATGCAGATTTGGCTGCATTCAGCATGACCAGAGTACCAAGTACGTTTGTCTTGACAAAAACTTCCGGGTTACGGATACTTCTGTCTACATGGCTCTCTGCTGCAAAATGAACGACACGATCAATATCATTCTCATCAAAGATCTTCATGATAGCTTCGCTGTCGCAGATATCAGCCTTAACGAAAGTGTAGTTCTCTCTGTTCTCAATGTCCTTGAGGTTCTCAAGGTTTCCTGCATACGTCAGCTTGTCTACATTGATGATACGGATCTCGTTGTCGTATTTCTGAAACATGTAATGAATGTAGTTGGAACCGATGAATCCGGCACCGCCTGTTACCAGGTATGTTCTCATATTTTCTTTTCCTCCTGAAAAACGCCCTCCCCCAAGGGAGAGCGTTATTTATTATGGTTACTGATTATTTATTTGCATAATCCGGGTCTGTCGGGTCGAAAGTCTTGCTTCCTCTCAGAGGTGTCAGAGGTTTTCTTCCCAGAGGTCCTTTGAAGCATTCGTTGGAGCTGTATTTTCCATCGAATACACGAAGTGTGGAACCATTACAGTTCTCATATACCCATTTGGCATCTGCAACGCAGGCACGGATACATCCATGAGATGCAGGGCTTCCAAGTTTGAGGTACTCACTTGCCGGAAGGTTGTTTCCATTCTTCAGTCCACTGGCTACAGAATGAACATAGATTCCATTAACAACATGTGTACCATACTGTCCCCATGACGGTCCCATCAGCGGCTGCCAGCGAAGAGATCTTGTCAGTGTATAAGTGCCTTTAAGTGTCAGTGTGACAGGATTACCTACAGAAACACGGATCGTCTTGATTGGATATTTCTTGCTGCTGTCTGTATAGACAGTCATAACACCATTCGTACGATCACATTCCAGATAGTATTTGCTGCGCTTAAACTCATTGGTTCTGTCATAAACACGGTTTCCATATTTATTGAAACGATAGTTTACGCCATCGATCCATGCAGTTGTATTCTTGTACCATTTGCCTGTTTCAGGGTTAATATAACGCGCAAGGTTTCTGCTTGCATCAATCGTTACCCATCCTGTTGTAAATTTACCTCTGCTGTCCAGCCAGCCCTTGGTAGTTCCACGGGTTGCTGTTCTGTTTGTCTGTGCTACGCAGTTTTTGAAGTAGAAGTAATACATCTGTCCGTCACATTTGATCCTTCTCCATCCGTTTACTGCGAGTACACCATTGGATGCTGCATAATAATACTGATTATTATACTTGATCCATGTTCCTTTATACATCTGTCCACGATACTGTGAAGTACTGGATCTCTGGAAGAAGTAATATTTGTCACTGACCTTTGTCAGACCACTTGCCATACGTCCATCCGGAAGGAAGTATCTGGATCCACTCCATGCATTCTGATAGTTGTTTCCACCATTTGTGAACAGGAACCATCCAACAAATTTATTGTTAACAACGACTTTCTGCATACCCTTCTTCTCGTCTACACGTCCTGCAACACTTCCGAAGTAGTAATATCTGCCATACTTGGTTGAACCGGTACCTGCACACTGTACCCAGCGGTTTCTCCAGGTTGCACGGCGTCCGTTTGCAGTAAAGTAATATCTGTAATTGCCATATTTGACAAGTCTGTTGGTGTATGCAATACCGGACTTGTTGGACATGTAATAATATCCGTCTGCACCTTTAACAAGTTTGTTCTTAAGTACATATCCATTTGCATCAAGAAGATACAGGTTTGAACTGTTATTCAGGACTTTGTATGCACCAACGCCCTTTTTCACATAACGTCCATCACTTCCGAAATAGCGCCATCTGTTGTTATTGATCCCGATCCATGTACTTCTGGCCATCTTACCAGGAATTTCGTCTTTTCCGGATGCGCTCTTGAACCAGTAAAGTCCCTGACGGTTATTATATGTAGTTTCTTTCTCTCCTGTAAATGGCTTTCCATTCTTGTCGAGATAGTAATATTCATTATTGATTCTGTAGATGCCTTCGTTCTTGGCTTCATAAACACCGTCTTTATTATAGTAGCTGAATACGCTGCCATTCCAGATCCATTTATCTGACTGCATCTGACCAAGTTCAGAATTATATGGAGATACTACTCCACTGAACTCGCTGTCTACATCCGGATGGGTGATCTCCACTTCATCTGCGGTAGCAAAATAATAGGAGTCATTTCCGTTTGTACCTACAAGGCTTTTGCCTGTGATCAGATATCCATCCTTATCGAATGCATATTTTGCTGTAAATACGATATTACCATCTTTATCCAGAGTTGTGATCTGGATCAGTCCGTCTGCTGCAGTATAATAATCTGTATTTCCAACTGCATCCGCATCGTCCTCTGTAGTTTCCTCAGTGTCTGCTTCTGATGCTGTTTCTGTTTCCTGTACAGTGTCTGACGCTGTATCTGCTGATGCATCTTCTGCCTCGTTTGCTGCTTCTACAGTAAAAGCTTCATCTGCTGTGTCCGGCTGAACTGCTTCCTGTGCTTCAGCATCTTCTGCAGCACCAGTTTTGCTTCCTGTATATTTGTGAAGCTTCCATTTCAGCGTTCCATCCACAGATTTCGCAACCCATCTGTGATAAGAAAGGACCGCTTCTGTGCTGCTTACTACATTCTCACCCGGATAGGTACTTCCTGCTGCCTCTGCATCATTCATATCAAGAGCATCCTGGATCTCAGCAGGTATATCAGAAGAAAAATCTTCCTCAGATCCGAAATCCACCTCTGCCCCTGGCGTTACATCTGTATCTGTCTGATCCTCGTCAGTCAGATCTCCATCCTCTATAGTTACTGTAGAATCGTCTACATCTTCACTGTTGTCTGTTTCTTCTGTAACAGATTCCTCATTGTCCTCTGTAACTGTGATATCGGCTGAAAAATCTGCTGCACTTGCAACTGCTGCCTGTGCAACCGTAGCCATACACATAGACAGACTCAGTAAAACTGCCACAACTCGTTTCTTCACAACTTCTCCTCCTTATTCTTATAACACCTTTATTCACCAAGACCGTCGCGGATCGCTTCGGTCAAAGCTTCCATTGCCTCACGCTCATCTGTACCATCACAGATCAGCTCAATCTCATCCCCGCATTTTACACAGGCACCCAGAACACTCAAAACACTCTTGGCATTCGCTCTTCCTCCACCAAAAACAAATTCGATATTGGACTGATATTTGCCTGCCTCATTACACAAATTCCCCGCCGGGCGCAGGTGAAGACCTGACGGATTATTGACTGTTATCTTCTGACTGATCATATCTTCTGTTTCTCCTGTTGTTTCTCAACTATTTGTATCTGCTGTAGAAATTCTGGAAACTTCCACTCCGGCTGTAACTTCATCCACCAGTTCATATCCATCCGGAATGCTGACCTTGACAGGAACCTCATAGCTGCCTTCTTCTTTGTCCTTAAGATCAATGGAAGCCTTGATATCATTTTCTGTAAGATCATCAAGATCATCTTCTGATTTCTTGACTCTGATCTCGATCGTGGCCGTGTCAAAAGCGACCTGCATTCCATTTGGCTGATTTTCAACCAGAATGTTCTTGGTTGGTATCTCACAGACATTGCTTCCTTCCGGCAGGATATTGACTCTTATGAAAACATCCTCACTTGAATCGCTTGTCAGTTTCAGACCATCCGGAAGATAATCAGAAAGATTGATCTTTTCTTCAAAATCACTGCTTCTGCCAGATATATCTGCTGCCGTTCCCGGAATCCAGATTGTGTTATTCTGCTCTTTCAGGCTACTCAGCGCATCCTCGCTTCCTGCTACACTGATCACATTCGGTGTGGTGCTGATGCTCTCTACCTGATATCCATCTGCCGGAGTGCCTGTATATTCCGCACTTATTTTAACATCAGACTGCACTTTCCACAACCTCGCAGTTACGTAAACTCTCGAAACATTGAGATAACTCATATCCAGATCTGTGAACTCTTCTCCATTCTTGTCAATGATGGTAACATCTTTCTCCTGAGTAACATCCTCAGTTGCTCCATCCACATCGATAGAAGCATTCACTTTATCTATTTTATTAATAAGTGACTTCGGTCCTGTAATCTTGATTTTCTCAGGATTAGATGTCAGCGCCCCTACTTCATAGCCCTTATCAGGTTTCGTATTGTTTGTAGTGACATTTACAACAAATTCCTGCGTGTCCTTATCCTCCAGATGAAGACTCAGGTTGTTCGGTGTCACTTCTATGTTATTTGGGAGAATCTTATCACAGGTAACAGTAATTGGAACCATCACCGGATCTGTCTTCAGACTTACTGCCTGCTGCAGATCTGCAACTGCCCTGAGATCGTTTACGGTAATCTTATCCAGGACTTTCCTCTGAGCCTTGATCGTTACTCTGATCGGTACCTGTTCGCTGTCCTGCATGCACATCTTGCCATCTGCATCAATATATGCCTCGTTAAGAAGCTGTACATCAGATATCACAAAGGACTTGGTTCCTATCGGATTGTCAATATTTACGACCAGAAGCCATACGACTACAGCAATGATAAGGGACAGGATCTTCAGAGAAATATTATTTCCCATTTTTTTCTTCATGCTTCACTCTCCCCTTAAAGAATTGTCTCAGTTTATTGTTATCCACAATCTTCTTATTCTGTGCCCGTTCAAGCACTTCGCGGAGTTCAGAACTGCTGACGTTACGCATCAGACGTCCCCCCTCTGCCACAGAAACCTGTCCGGTCTCCTCCGAAACAATGATCGTTACAGAGTCTGTCACTTCACTGATCCCCACACCTGCACGATGTCTCGTTCCAAGCTGCTTGCTCAGTTCCATATTATCTGAAAGCGGAAGATAACAGGTCGCCGCCACGATCCGGTTCTCTCTCACAATGACAGCTCCGTCATGAAGCGGGGTATTATGTTCAAAGATATTGATCAGAAGCTGGCTTGTCAGTATCGCATCTACATTGATCCCGGTACGGATATATTCATCCAGACGGATTTCCCTCTCGATCACGATAAGAGCTCCCGTCTTGACTTCACCCATGTCAAAACATGCTTTGATCAGTTCATTCACTGTTTTGTCGGCAAAGCGTTCCTTGACCTCCTTGCCGGAATCAAACGGAATGATAGACGCCATGATCTTCTTCTGTCCCAGCTGTTCCACAACCTTGCGGAGCTCCGGCTGGAATATGACAACGATTGCCGTTATCAAAGCTCCTGCCAGCTTCGAAACGATCCACAGGATCGTATTCATCTTGAAGATATAAGCGATCACAAGAAAAGCGCCAATGACCAGAAGACCCTTGAGCAGGGTATAAGCACGGGTAAATTTAATCCATACCATAAACTGATATACAAAAAATGTGATCAGTATGATCTCTATGATATCAATGATATTCACGGAAGGCAAATTGATATCTGAAAGATACCTTCCCAATATACCCGTGATATTCTGCATAAACACGCTTTCCTCCTAATATTTTTATTTGGGAGAGAACTCAGCGCTCTCCTGGTTTCAATTACAGATCCTTAAGTGATTCCTCAAGCTTTTTCTCAAAATCGATATCATCCAGATCTGCTTTTTCGATAGCTGCAGTATTTTCGGCCGGATCCTGTTCTGCCTTTGGCTGTTCCGGAGGAACCACACCCTGAAACAGTGGTGCCGAGAAATTCACAACACGTTCTGTCTGCTTCTTTTCGTCCCGCATAGGCTCACCATTGATCTTCTTGATGCTTCTCTCAGAAGTTGCGACCAGAGCCTTCGGCACTGCTTTGACATAGTAATAGTAATCGTCATCCTCGTATTCCAGGCGTTCTGTCCTGGTATAATCCCCGCCAAAAACAAAGAATTCAAGGACAATTCCCAGCAGAACTGCAACCACTGTAAAGACAATCTGTGTTGCTATCGGAACAGAGAGTCCGAAATACATGCTTCCCGCAAGCATAAGTACAAGATAGATCACACCGCCGGCGATGATCGCGATCCTCCATGCATAGTCAAACTGTCTTGTCCGGATCAGCTGTACCGCCAGGATCACGACTACAAAGGTGATCAGTGTAAGCCACATCTCTCCATTCTTCATGATACCATCTGACAGGAGTGTCAGTTTGTCTATCATCTGTGTATCCTGACTCATAAGAACCTGAGACTGTATCCTCACATAGCGGATGAAATAATAAATGATCACGCCGCCGCTTGCCGGAAGTGCAGACACAGGTGAACTCAAAAGCCCGCATCCGATAGGAAGCAGTGCCGGGAGATCAAACGCAAATGCCAGAGGTGTAAATACCATCACGATATTCTTTCCTGCACTGAATCTCAGGAACAGGATCAGCATAAACAAAAGGATCACCAGCATAAAGCCCGCAACTTCTATTCCAAGCGCATAACAATGTGCCACCATCATCGCACATCCTGCAAAAATGATCATTCCTGTTGGAAGAACGCTGCAGATCAGAGCCAGGATCAATACTATAAATATATTGTCAAGTGCTCTCATATATCCCATATTGCTGTTGATCCATATAAAATAGACCAGTGCCAGAATAAATTTCAAAAGAGGCATCACATACACTTCATACTGTGCAAATAAGCCTTTGATTTTCTGTTTGAATTCCAGTAATGCCGTCATTTCCGATAACCTCCTGCTGTTCCTCTGCCGGACATCTTCTTTTCTTCCCGCGCATAGATCTTATTCAGCTCTGTAAGCTGGCTATAATACTCACGTACACTCTTCTTTGCCTGATAATACTTTACCGAATATTGAATATACGTCAGAATAGAATATGCTGCAAGAACGATCACATAACCAACGATCAGATAGATTCCAAGTGTGACCAGATTCATCCTGTGGATATTCTCCAGAAGATATTCTCCAAAATATACCGCTACTGCCGCAACGATCAGTACATATCCAATTGTAACCAGAAAAAAATTCTTGATCAGTGCCAGACCGATATAATCACTTCTGTAATATCTGCTGACCGGAAGATATTTCCTGCCCTTGCCCTGTTCATACATGGCAAGTTTTGTCATTATCTTAACTTTTTCTTCATTGATCATATTCTGCTCCTTACAAAATCATAGTTACTGTTCACTCCGTTCACAGTAACAAACTTGCATCTCTCTGCCACATAGACAGAAATACTCATATAGATTAATTGTAACATATATCCATGACCATGAAAAGCCTTTTTTCACTGTCAGCTCCTCTGCTGCTGTTATATCTGTCCCATGCACAAAGTCACAAAAAAAACCTTGTCTGCGCCTGCTTCTTTAAGGACATGTGCCATTGCTTCCATTGTACTCCCTGTTGTATACACATCATCCATAACGAGGATTCTGAGCCCGTCCATTCGCTCTGTAACCTGGAATGCAGCCCTCAGGTTCTGCTTTCTCTCGACTGCACTCAGTTTTTTCTGCGACCGGGTATTCTTTATTTTACGAACGATGCCGTCCGGCGCCGGAAGCCCAAATTGTCTGCCGGCTTTTGAAGCGAGATCTGCCGCCTGGTTGAATCCTCTCTCCCGCTGTTTTCGCGGATACATCGGAACAGGTATGATCAAATCCGGACTCCATGTGCAGATTTCCCTTTCCATGTATCTGCATATGGATGCCGCATAATATTCCCCATATTCCCTGTTCCCATAATATTTGTAATGGAGCAGAGACTGTCTCATCCTGTTATTATAAAGAAAAACGCCCCGGCCTCTGTCAAATTCTCTGTGAACCTTCCGGCACTCCGGACAGAATTCTTCCTCTGCCTTCACTGGTCTTCCACATTTAAGACAATAATCTGTTGTGATCGGATGTAGTTTACCCTCACATGTCCTGCATACAAGAGTGCCTTTTTCAACAAGGATCTGATGGCAGACCGGACAGCGCCTCGGGTACAGAATATTCAAGATTTTTTCCAAGCAAGACCTTTCTCCCCGATGAAACGCTCTCACTCTGTTATTGTTCTATCTCACGGATCCGCTGATCCAGTGAGCTGTATCTCTGCTGTTGTTTCTCATTTCGGATCATTTCCCGGAATGTTTCCTCGCTGCCGACGACAGTTACACACTTACGCGCCCTGGTGACAGCTGTATAAAGGAGGTTTCTGTTCAGAAGCATCCTTGGTCCGGACAGAAGCGGGATCACGACTGCCGGATACTCAGATCCCTGCGATTTATGTATCGTCACCGCATAGGCAAGTTCCAGTTCATCCAGTTGTTTGAAAGAATATTCTGCCCATCTGCCATCCTCAAATTCTACTTCCGCTGTCTCTGCGAAATCATTGATCGTTTTAAGGATTCCGGTATCTCCATTAAATACACCAATCCCTTTCTCGATCGGAATGCCGTACAGTCCCCGGATCTCCCATTCCATCTGGTAGTTATTCCGGATCTGCATGACTTTATCTCCTTCGCGGAAAAGTCCGTGTGCATTTTCTCTTTCTTTCTTGGATGCATCTGGCGGATTCAGGTATCTCTGGAGGATCTGATTCAGTCGTTCCACGCCAAGAAGTCCTTTCCTCATAGGAGTCAGGACCTGAATATCAAAAGGCTTCGCCTCTACATATCTTGGAAGTTTATCCTGGATCAGGGCGATCACCACACGGATGATGATGTCCGCATCGTATCTCTTAAGGAAAAAGAAATCCCGGCTTTTGTTATCAAGGATTACCTGCTCTCCTTTATTGATCTTATGCGCATTTACAACAATATCACTCTCTGATGCCTGTCGGAAGATCTTCTTGAGTTCTACTACAGGAAATGCCTCACTTCGAATGATATCGCGAAGGACATTCCCCGGTCCGACACTTGGAAGCTGATTCTCGTCACCTACCAGAATAAGCCTTGTCCCGGCGATCACTGCCTGAAGAAGTGAGTGCATCAGCTGAATATCCACCATCGACATTTCATCAATAATGATCACATCCGCTTCCAGCGGATTCTCTGCATTTCTCTCAAAGTGGACTGCCTGACCGCTTTTGCTGTCATCCTCCGGCATCCCGGAAAGTTCCAGAAGCCGGTGGATCGTCTGCGCTTCGTAGCCGGTAGCTTCCGTCATTCGCTTGGCAGCTCTACCTGTCGGTGCTGCAAGACGGATCTCTGCGCCTTCACTCTCAAAATACTGGATGATGGCATTGATCGTCGTTGTTTTTCCTGTTCCGGGTCCTCCTGTCAGGATAAACAGACCATGACAGGCAGCTTCTGTGACAGCTTTTTTCTGCATTTCATCCAGAAGTGTCTCTGTTTTCTTTTCGATCTGTGCAATTCTTTTATTTATCTGCTCCGGGTCTTCCGGATAGAGGACATCCAGTTCTTTGAGCATTCTTGCCGTATTCAGTTCCAGGTAATAGTACATGGCAGGATAGACCAGAACTACTCCGTTTTCTTCTTTCTGGACCAGCTTACGGTCTACAGCAAGATCCATGAGATGCTTCTCCATATAGGAGGTATCCACTCCCAGAAGCTCAGACGCTCTCTGAAAGAGTTCTTCCTTCGGAAGATAAACATGTCCGTCACCGGATGCCTGTAAAAGAGTATACATCATTCCACTTCGGATCCTGTAATCTGAATCTGTATGGATCCCTATCCTGTAAGCGATCTCATCCGCGATCTTAAAGCCGATACCACTGATATCGTCTGCAAGCCGGTATGGATTTTCCTGGAGTACACTATATACAGTCTCACCATATTTCTGATAGATCTTTGCACCAAGATTCAGGGAAATCCCATATTTCTGCAAAAACATCATTGCTTTTCGCATGTCCGCTTTCTCAGAAACCTGGACCGCGATCTCCCGGGCTTTCTTCTCACTGATCCCCTTGACTTCTGCCAGACGCTCCGGTTCTTCCTCCACGATCCTCAGCGTATCTGAGCCAAAGCGGCGTACGATCCTCGCCGCCAGTGCCGCACCAATCCCTTTGATCGCACCGGATCCCAGATAACGTTCCATCGCCATGGCATCTTCCGGCATTTTTTCTGTAAGAGTCGCTGCCTGAAACTGTTTTCCATATACCGGGTGCTGGATATAATGCCCGGTTGCTTCTACCGAAGCCCCCATTGTAAGCACCGGAAAAGTTCCCACGCAGGTCAGTTCTTCTTCTCCTTCTATGCCCTTTAGCACCATTACCGTATATCCATTATCCTCATTTCTGAAGATCACATGATCAATATACCCTGTTATACTCTCACTCATTCTTCCATTCTCGCCATGATCTCTGCATATTTTCCGGTTCCAACTGTCACCACGTTCACAGCATCCTGAACCGTCAGCGTATCTACTCCTGTTCTCTGTTCGATCAATGTATCCATTCCACTCAGCATGGCTCCGCCACCCGCAAGGACGATCCCACGGTCCACGATATCTGCCGCAAGTTCCGGCGGTGTTTTTTCCAGAACTCCATGTACTGTCTCTACGATCTGGTTTGTGGCATCCTTGAGCGCCACACGGATTTCCTCAGATGTAAGTTTGACCGTCTTAGGGAGGCCGGTCAGGATATTTCTTCCTTTTACTTCCATTACTCTCGGATTTGCCTCCTCTATTGCAGTACCGATCTTGATCTTGATCGTCTCTGCAGTATCCTCTCCTATAAACAGTCCATGTGTACGGCGTATGTAGCTCATGATTGCCTGATCAAAAGCATCTCCTGCAACCTTGATCGTAGAGGATACTACGACCCCGCCCAGTGAGATCACTGCCACATCTGTCGTTCCTCCACCGATATCAACGATCAGATTTCCAAATGGTTTCGTGATGTCCACGCCGGCCCCGATCGCTGCTGCGATCGGTTCTTCGACCAGAAAAACTTCCCGTGCGCCAGCCTGGAAGGTTGCTTCCTCCACTGCCCGGCGCTCGATCTCCGTGATCCCGCTTGGCACACAGATGCTGATGCGGGGTTTGCGAAAAGCTCTTCGTCCCATTGCTTTCGGGATAAAATATTTGAGCATTTTTTCCATTACAATGAAATCCGTGATCACTCCCTGGCGGATCGGACGGATCACCTCTATATTAGAAGAGGCATGTCCCGCCATCTGTTTTGCTTCCTCGCCAATTGCTTTGATCTTTTCTGTATCCTTGTCATATACTACCACCGTCGGCTCCTTGAGGATCAGACCTTTGCCGGTGGAATAAACCAGACAACTGCTGGTTCCCATATCGATTCCAATATCATTTGCAGGCATAATAGCCTCCTTCCCAATTTTCTCTATTGCTGCAGGTATTTCTTCACATACTGGCCCGTATAGGATTCCGGGCACTCTGCGATCTGTTCCGGTGTTCCTGTTGCGATCACCGTACCTCCACGGTCACCGCCTTCCGGTCCCATATCTATAATATAATCTGCTGTCTTGATGACGTCCAGGTTATGCTCGATGACTACAACGGTATTTCCGCCGTCTGTCAGACGCTTCAGGATCTCAACCAGCTTGTGTACATCCGCGAAATGAAGTCCTGTCGTCGGCTCATCCAGAATGTAGATCGTCCTTCCGGTGCTTCGTTTGCTGAGTTCTGTCGCAAGCTTGATCCTCTGCGCCTCGCCGCCGGAAAGTTCAGTAGACGGCTGACCAAGACGGATATAGGAAAGTCCTACATCGTACAGTGTCTGGATCTTACGACGGATAGATGGAACATTTTCAAAAAATCCCAGTGCTTCCTCGACTGTCATATTCAGAACATCGTAGATACTCTTGTCTTTGTATTTCACTTCCAGCGTTTCTCTGTTATAACGTTTACCCTTGCACACTTCACATGGAACATAGACATCCGCCAGGAAATGCATCTCGATCTTGATGATTCCGTCACCGCTACACGCCTCACAGCGTCCGCCCTTGACGTTAAAACTGAAACGTCCCTTCTTGTAACCTCTTGCCTTCGCATCTGCAGTCGCGGCAAAAAGATCTCGGATCTGGTCAAAAACGCCTGTATACGTTGCCGGATTGGACCTCGGTGTACGTCCGATCGGCGACTGATCGATATTGATGACCTTATCAAGCTGGTCAAGTCCCTGGATTTCCTTATGGTTGCCCGGGATAGTCCGCGCACGGTTCAGGTCTCTTGCCAGAGTCTTGTACAGTACTTCGTTGATCAGGGAGCTCTTGCCGGAACCGCTGACTCCCGTAACACTCGTCATAACGCCCAGTGGGATATCCACATTGACCTGCTTGAGATTATTCTCCGCTGCTCCGCGGATCTTAAGCCATCCTGTCGGCTGTTTGCGCTCCGTCGGCACCGGAATCCTGATCCTACCACTTAAATATGCGCCTGTGACAGAATCCGGATTCTGCATCAGTGTCTCTGCTGTTCCGATCTCGACAAGTTTTCCACCGTGTTCGCCTGCCCCCGGTCCGATATCCACAACACAGTCCGCTGCACGCATGGTATCCTCGTCATGTTCCACCACGATCAGGCTGTTCCCCAGATCACGGAGGCGCATCAGTGCCCTCAGCAGTTTGTCATTATCTCTCTGATGAAGTCCGATACTCGGCTCATCCAGGATATAGGCAACTCCGACCAGCCCGGAGCCGATCTGTGTCGCAAGACGGATCCTCTGCGCTTCCCCGCCGGAAAGTGTCGCGGTCGCACGGCTTAAAGAAAGATAATCCAGACCTACTTCTGCAAGGAACCCAACTCTCGCACGGATTTCTTTGAGGATCTGCTTTCCGATCAGCTCCTGCTGGCTGGAAAGATTCAGGTCTTTCAGGAAATCACTCAGTTTCTCTATGGAGAGCGCTGTTATCTCATAAATATTCTTATCTCCGACTGTAACAGCAAGTGATTCTTTCTTCAGTCGCTGTCCCTTACAGGTCTTACATGGAGTGATGCGCATAAAGGATTCATATTCCTGCTTCATCGCGTCGGAACCTGTTTCTTTGTATCGCTGCTCTACGTTCTTGATAAGTCCCGGGAATATGATGTCATAGATTCCCTCTCCACGCTGTCCTTTGTAGTAGACCTTGACAGAGTGTCCATTGGTTCCATAGATCAGAATGTTCTTGATTTCTTCTGGATAATCCTGAAATGGAGTATCCAGACTGAAATGGTATTCATTTGCAAGAGCATCCAGAATCGCTCTTGTAAAACTTCCCTTATCTGTGCAGGACTGCCACCCCATCACAGTAATGGCTCCCTCTGAAATGCTTAAGGACTTGTCCGGTATCATCAGGTCGACATCGAACTCCATCTTGTATCCCAGACCGAAACAGTCCGGGCAGGCTCCAAACGGATTATTGAAAGAAAAACTTCTCGGCTCGATCTCATCAATACTGATCTGGCAGTCCGGGCAGGAAAAACTCTGGCTGAAATTTATGATATTTCCATCCATTGTGTCTACCATCAGAAGTCCGTCTGCAAGATCAAGGACAGTCTCGATGGAATCTGACAGTCGTTTCTCAATGCCTGGTTTGACTACCAGACGGTCTACTACGATCTCGATATTATGTTTGATGTTCTTGTCCAGTTTGATCTCTTCGGAAAGTTCATACATATTTCCGTCGATCAGGACGCGGACATATCCGCTTCGCTTCGCCTGATCCAGAAGTTTCGCATGGGTTCCCTTGCGTCCTCGGACTACCGGTGCAAGAAGCTGGATCTTGGTTCTCTCCGGCAGGGACATGATGTGGTCTACCATCTGGTCTACGGTCTGTTTCTTGATCTCTTTGCCGCACTTCGGACAGTGCGGGATTCCGATTCTTGCGTACAGCAGACGGAAATAATCGTAGATCTCAGTTACTGTTCCTACGGTAGATCGCGGGTTTCTGTTTGTTGATTTCTGGTCAATGGAAATTGCCGGCGGCAGTCCCTCGATTGACTCCACGTCCGGTTTCTCCATCTGTCCCAGGAACTGTCTCGCATAAGAAGACAGAGACTCCATATAACGTCTCTGTCCTTCTGCATAAATGGTATCAAAAGCCAGAGAAGACTTGCCGGAACCACTGACTCCTGTCAGTACTACAAATTCATCTCTTGGGATATCTACGCTCAGATTCTTGAGGTTGTTTACATTCGCACCCCGAATCCGGATAAATTTCTTCTCAGTTGTATGTTCCGCCATGATTTCTTATGCTCCTCTGCTTTCTCATTATATCTAATTTGCACTGTTTCTCTGTAGTATTACTGTTCTTTCACTCATCCAACAGAAAATCTGCCAGGACTGGATTGCTCACATGGATTCCTTTCCTTGTAAAGCGCCAGAACTCACCTGTGTGTTCCAGTAGATCCATCTCTTTATATTTTGCCAGAACAGAGCCATAAATATCCTCTATCCTGCATCCAAAATTTCTCTCAAACTGTCTTTCTGAGATTCCCTCTGTCATACGCAGCCCTAGGAACATGAATTCTTCTATTTCGTTGTTTCTGGAAAGCGCCGTAACATCCTCCCGGATCTTGTCCGGTTCTGTGCTATCTGCCAGATATGTCTGCATATCTCTGGTATTACTGAACCGCTTTCCCCGAAACAACGATGCTGCTCCCAAACCGGCTCCCAGATATTCTGTGCGCTGCCAGTAACCCTTGTTGTGTCTGCACTCGAAGCCGTCACGGGCATAATTGGATATCTCATATTGATGGAAGCCATATTTTCTCAGGATTTCCGCGGTGTCCTCGTACATCTGGTATTCTTCATCTTCTGTTGGAAGGATCAGTTTCTTCTGTGCGAAAGGTGTTCCCTCCTCGATGATCAGACTGTAGGCCGAAATGTGCTCCGGTGAAAGTTCTGCGACGGTTTCCAGATTGTGCTTCCAGCTCTCGCAGGTCTGCCCCGGTATCGCAAACATCAGGTCTACATTGATGTTGGAAAAACCTGCTTCCCTCGCCCAGTGATAACTCTGGAGAAATTCTTCGTAGGTGTGGATCCTGCCAAGCATATCAAGTTCCTGCTGCACCGTGGACTGAAGTCCAAAACTTATTCGATTGATACCGGCTTCGTGGCAAAGTTTCAACTGCTCCGGACTGACCGTTCCCGGATTTGCCTCCATTGTGATCTCTGCATCTTCACTCAGAATAAATGCCTGTTTTATCTCATCCATGATCCGGCAAAGCTGCTCTCCACTGAACACAGATGGAGTTCCGCCGCCGATGAACACGGAAACGACTTCATATGCTTCTTTCTGTGAGGTGCTCCTTATCTCCCGGCACAGTGCATCTACATAAGCATCCCGTGTCTTCTGGTCCGACGGTCCGGAAAGGAAATCACAGTACTGGCATTTGCGGACGCAGAACGGAATGTGCACATATAACTCCAGCGGGATCATTCTACGATTCCCCACTTGCTGTATTGGCAGACGTAGAACCGGCATTCTCATCAAGATAGCTGTTTACCATCGTTACGCCGCCGCTTGAAACAACTGCTGCGGAATTCACCTGCTCCGGAGCAGTCGTAGGTGTCGGCTCCGGCGTGATACTGATCTTGATAACTTCCTCAGTCTCAGGATCGACTGCTTTCTTCTTGCCGCATCCGCAGCCCGCCAGAAGTGTACACATCAGAAGGACTGCACCTGTCAGCAATAAACGTGATCTCGTTTTTTTCATTATCTATTATCCTCCGATTCCCGAACGATTATTTATCGTCCAGCTTCAGAACACTCATAAACGCTTTCTGCGGGATTTCTACGTTTCCTACCTGGCGCATACGCTTCTTGCCTTCCTTCTGTTTCTCCAGAAGTTTCTTCTTACGGGAAATATCACCACCGTAACATTTGGCAAGTACGTCCTTACGCATAGCACGGACAGTCTCTCTGGCAATAACCTTGCTTCCGATCGCAGCCTGGATCGGAATCTCGAATAACTGTCTCGGGATCTCTTCTTTCAGTTTCTCGCACATCTTACGTCCGCGCTCGTAGGCGGTATCTGCATGTACAATGAAGGAAAGTGCATCGACTTCTTCCTTATTAACAAGGATATCCAGTTTGACCAGATCACTGCGCTCGTAACCGCAGAGCTCGTAATCGAGGGAAGCATATCCTCTGGAACGGGATTTGAGTGCATCGAAGAAATCATAGATGATCTCATTCAGAGGCAGTTTGTATTTCAGAAGTGCTCTCGTCTCTTCCATATATTCCATTCCGATGTACTGGCCACGGCGTTCCTGGCAGAGATCCATAATTGCACCGATAAACTCGGTTGTTACCATAATCTCGGCATTTACCATCGGCTCTTCCATGTATTCGATCTCAGACGGATCCGGAAGATTGGATGGGTTGGTCAGTTCGATCATATCGCCATTTGTCTTGTAAACCTTGTAGATAACGCCCGGTGCTGTCGTTACCAGGTCCAGATTGTACTCTCTCTCCAAGCGCTCCTGAATGATCTCCAGATGAAGAAGTCCGAGGAAACCACAGCGGAAACCAAAGCCCAGTGCCACAGATGTCTCTGGTTCGAAGAACAGGGAAGCATCGTTTAACTGCAGCTTCTCAAGTGCATCTCTCAGATCGCCGTACTTGGCACCATCTGCCGGATAAAGTCCGCAGTAAACCATCGGCTGTACTTTCTTATATCCTGGAAGTGCTTCTGCACACGGTCTCTCATTATCAGTTACTGTATCACCGACTCTGGTATCTCCGAGGTTCTTGATACTTGCTGTAATGTATCCGACCATGCCTGCTGTCAGCTCGTCACATGGAATGAACTGACCTGCGCCAAAATAACCTACCTCTACAACTTCTGTCGTAAATCCTGTTGCCATCATGCGGATCTGTGTGCCTTTCTTTACACGGCCATCCAGCACACGGCAGAATACGATAACGCCCTTGTATGCATCATAAATGGAGTCAAAGATCAACGCTTTGAGCGGTGCATCCACATCACCGTTCGGTGCAGGGATCTTCGTAACGATCTGCTCCAGAACTTCCTCTACATTCAGTCCTGTCTTGGCTGAGATCCTCGGTGCATCGTGTGCCTCGATTCCAATCACGTCCTCGATCTCATTGACAACTCGATCCGGCTCTGCGCTCGGAAGATCGATCTTGTTGATGACCGGAAGGACATCCAGATCATGATCCAGTGCAAGATATACGTTCGCCAGTGTCTGTGCCTCGATTCCCTGTGCCGCATCCACGACAAGAATTGCGCCGTCACAGGCTGCAAGGCTTCGGGAAACCTCATAGTTAAAATCGACATGTCCTGGGGTATCGATCAGGTTGAAGATATATTCTTCCCCGTCACTCGCCTTGTATACGATACGGACTGCCTGGGATTTGATCGTGATACCACGCTCCCTCTCCAGTTCCATATTATCAAGGACCTGAGACTGCATCTCACGCTCGGTCAGCGTACCAGTCATCTCGATAATTCGGTCAGCAAGCGTAGACTTGCCATGGTCTATATGTGCAATGATACAAAAATTACGGATTTTGCTCTGATCTATCATTCTTGGATGTGTCCTCCTTCTATATATATGTGCTTCACGAAAATTCTCTATATCGTGGGTCATTATAGCATAGCTTTTCGCCATTCGTCCAGCCATTTAGCCCCTTATTCCCGCTCTGTTTCTATATTATTTCCATCTACCCAGTGCCATCTAAGTTCCGACGCGCAAATTGAAATTCCCCTGTAATCTGGAAATTCTTCTTTTGATATGCCATCGCAGTCACACCAGAATATTTTGCCATCTTCCAATATCAGAGTTACTCCAAAGATTTCACAGGTATATTTTTCATCATATGGAAACAATTTCAGATACTCAATGCCCGAAAATTCCAGTTCAATTATATTTTTCCCCTCTTCCTGACGCTGAATGAAAACATTTACCTTTCGCTTATCATTGATCGGATACATTGCCAGATCTTCATCAACATATGCACCACTGATATATCTCAGCTCCGTGAGACAGGTGTCATGAAAAAATCCTGCTTCTTCCAGCAAAGCAGTACGTGTTTTATCATCGATCACTTTATTCCACATATTTTGCCCTCGATTTATGGATTTGCTATTGTATATATCGGACACCGCAGATTTCGTATAGAACGTATACAGACCCTATATTTATCTCTTCTTTTCCACAATACATGACTTTCTTGTAGATGTTATTAGTTTTGGTTGTCTTTACAGTATAGTATGTCCTGAAAAAAATCCTGGTTTCCTTTGTTATCTCACAATTTCCCAGTTTATATTGTTTCGGCAATTTTTCACCGATGTTACACCAGCCTATATGATATCGAAAATTTTTCCATGTCAGACGTTTGAGACTTCTATGCACTGTACGAAACCCAGAAATATATTCCAGACATATAACAGGTACAATGCCATAAAACATTATAAGTGCCGGAGTGCCTTCAATATCTTTACCGAAGATGCATTCAATCCATAATAAAAGCGTCGCCGCCCCCAAACAGCATACCAATATCCAGACATCAATTACATTTGCCCTGCTAACAGGAATTACATTACCTTTATACAGTACTTTGTTACAGATAGATGATGTTCTTAGCTGATCTGGAAAATAATATTCGCCCAGTTGAACATGCTCTCGATGAATTCGCCTCACCCCATACAGTCCGCCAGAAAAGAAAAACAATATAAGGCACTGTTCACTCAACACGTAGAGTTTTAACACCCAAAAAGCACCACACAACAGCAGACAAATCGTGGTTACCTTACTGTTCCTGTCAAACAATTCCTTATACAGTTCTTCGTATTTCCTGGCCTTTTCTAACTGTTTCATACATTCTCCTTATCCATTCTTTATTAAGTATACTACACTTCCATTTTTCGAACAAGTGTTTTCTTTGGGCAAATATAGAAAAATCAGAGGCAGCAAAAAGTCGCCTCCGATTTATGCTCATTCTTCTTCCCTTGTAGTACTCAATCCCAGGATAGAACTGACTTCTTCTTTCATTTCATCATATTCTTTCTTACCACGCCACTTTGAATATAACGGTAAAATCTGAACCTGCGGTTCTTCCTGATGCAGGATAACTACTGGAAGTCTGTATCTTCCCTGTTCTCCATCTTTTTGATCAACGTAGCATAGGCTTAATAAATGCCTCCTCAGTTCCCGGTTTGCATTTTCTATGCACAAGATTGCAATAACTTTTACTTTTTGTTTTTCCGCACTCAGTTCCTGTTTCCAGAAATGTGCAAAAAATTCATTTAATATCTGCATGTTTTCTTCGGAATATTTCTGCATCTGCCCCAACTGTAAAATCTCAACAGACTTCTCCGTTTTCTTCCAGTAAATTATAGAGTGCACTTCCTTTTTGCTATATGCTCCTGCAAAAATATATTGCTGCGAAGTACATTCTTGCTCTATTTTGTTCTTAATCTCTTCAAACGGCACACGATAATAATAATACGAACTTGCAAATTGAGGATTTCTGGAATATTCCGCTATATTGCTGAAAGGTTTCCATATATGATCCGGTCCCTCTGTGTAACGAAAAGCCTCATTGTAATACCATTTATAATACAGAGCATAATAACACCAGACCACTTCAACAACCACAAAACAGCCTCCAAATATATAGTCACATATTTTCCAGATATTTGCATTCATATATATTTTGCATATAAACGCTATTGCCCAAATCCCACATAACGCAGTTTCACAGTAAAATTTCCCTTTAAGATTCGATAATATATTCTTATCTGATGCGTTTTTTCTGAAAAATCCAGCCACATAAAGAGGATTTACTTCACTTATACAATCTGCCCATCGATACTTCATTGCTCTGCCAATATGTATTTTGTGTCTTCCAATCGGACACAAACAAAAGAATGAAAAAAGTGCACCTATCAATGAAACCGGGGCATCACAAAACAATATTGCTGATGCCAAAAAATATACATAAAAAAAAGCAATGGCAAATATAATCATTCCTACGCTTACCAGAATTTCCATCTTTTGTGCTCCCAATCAATATCTATTGACCCAAACTGTATTTATACAAAATATTCCTGCTGCCCAATTCCAAGGATGATATTCACCGGTACCTGCAGAACCTCTGACATCTTGATCAGAAGTTCTGCATCAATCTTTGTCATGCCATTCTCTATCCGGGATATTGTGATAACAGATACATCCAGTTTCTCCGCAAATTCTGACTGACTTCCCACTCTTCTCTTCCGCAATGTACGTATGCGATTCCCCATTTCTATACGCTTACTGTCAAACACACACTTCATAAAAAAAGCACCTCCTTCGTCTGATAGCTCTTAATGCAATTATACGAACATTAGTTCTTATTTGCAAGTTTTTTTCATAACTGGCACTTTTCACAAAAATGAGAAAATTTCAGTTCAGTCCGTTTTATTACCCATAATGCCAAACAAAGCCGTCCAGGTCTCTTTTCCAACCTCTCCGTCTGGATCAAGCCCATACTTCATCTGAAATGTTTTTGTTGATTTTTTCATTTCCGTGCCAAACTGTGCATCAATATTTCCCATATACATACCTTCTGCTGCTAGAATTCCCTCTGCTATCGCTGTAAGCGTACCGGAACTTCCGAACGACAGCACTATTGTCCCAGCAATATTCATGCATTCAGAATCAAAGAGTTCTCCATCAAGAGACAATTTTCCACCATATAAACGATTTACTACATCTTTCCACACAGTCAGCGAGGCTTTCCTCGTTCTGCTTCCATACTGCCCGTCTAAAGTCAAAATGCTGCCACAGTATTTTTTCAGCAGCGTTCCATACCAGTAATTCAGCTATTCCTGATATTCCTTTACACGCAAATTTTCCTGTTTCGTGTCTGCCTGATCTTCTGAAATCGTAGTATTGTCCTCTTTATAATCTATCAGGCAATACCCTTTTATTGATGAATCTCCGATCTGATATTTCTTGGTTTTTACAGTACCGCCGTTACTGTCGCCATATAGTGCAGAAGTATTTCCTTCATTCGTATAAACATATCCATTCCTGACATCAATTACCCGTCCTATATGCGAATGTCGAAATACTATCAGTGAGCCAATTCCGGGACTTCTGGAAATTTTTCCTTTTCTCTCAAATGCATCATAGATCTCAAAACAGTTATAGGCACGATAACTGTTTCTGCTCATGCAAAAATGTTTTAATGCTGTCTCTACTCCAAATATCCTGGCTTCCAGCCAGAACTGATACGTCGCACACCAGGGTTGTCCCTGACATCCATCCAGTCCCCAGTTATTTACATCTCTTGCATATTTTGTATAGTTATTATATCCGGCATTCCCATGTGGATCATCCAGCATCGCAGCTGATGCTTTTTCCTGATACCCAATCTGCTGTTCTGCCAGTTTTAACAGTTCTTTCAGTCTAGCCATTTTCCTTCATCTTACTTTCTGCTGATGTTTTCAGGACATCCACTGCTCTTTTAATTCCTTCCGGAAGCGGAATACCCATCAGTCCTGCATTTTCTACAATGGATAACGTTTCATTCGCGATAAATCCAACGCAGACCACATCCCGTGCATAATCAATTCCAAGAAGACTGTCCAATTGTGCTGCTATCAGCACATAAAATAATGTCATCGCCTTACGACAAAGTCCTTTCCATCCGGCTCTGCTTTCCAGTGCTCCGTTTGGGGACTTTGGACTTCTGCCAAATACTACCGGCAGAAGAATGCCACCTGTGATCCAGTCCACAATCATAAAAATCACCAACGTCTGTAAAGCTTTATCCCATCCGCCAAACAATGCAGCAAATGTACCACCCGCCAGTGCTGTGGCTGTAAAAATTTTATATTTCATGTTCCTTCACCTCATCTTTCGTATAAAAATCTCTTAAAAAAAGGTATAAAAATGGAAGCGGCAGGGAAACCGCCTCCGATTTTATCAACAATCATCTAATGGAATAAATTTTAATATTTCCATAAATTCTGTTTTCATTTCCTGATATTGCATATCCTGTACATTGTTTTTCATTTTTGGCATATATATCATATATTCATCTAATACAACTCCTATTAAAAAGCAATCTTCCTGACCTGCTTTTATTGATTTGCAAAAGATATTTTCAAATGTTTCAGATTTTTTTTGAACGCATATGACATACATAAGATAAGGATTTCCTAATGGTAGGTCACCTTTTCTCAAACCACTTCGGATTTTTTTGTACAAAAACTTGTTTAATTGTTCTATATATGTATTACTCAATATATCTACATACATCTGCACAAATATCCTGATTTTTTCCTGCTCTCTGTCTTCTTCAATTAGCATATGCACATTTTCTTTTAATTCACCTACACTTTCCCTATACTCCCAGCTACTTCCTCTGAATTGATTCCTAAAGCTTTTTTCCACTCTATAAATCCATTCTCTGTACGAAAGTTCTCTCGGATAGACCAATATCTCATATCCATCTTCTTGTTTTTCTCCCGGAATTATAATTTTTTTACGACATATTTTTTTCAGCTTTTCGCTTCTAGTGTTATTAATAACTCTAGTATAATATGTTAAAAACACCAAATTCACACAACTATTAACGCAAATCCAAACTGTAATTGCGATATAAATCCGTAATCTAGCATCTTCGTTCATGCCAAATATTCCATTCATATCTATATAACGAATATAAAAACCATTTAACAAGTTCAAGCATATCACACTAATCTGTATAATTGACACAATTTGGCAAAAATAAAAACCTTTCAAATTTGACATTTTTCTATATATATTTCTCTTATAATTTTTCCTGAAATGTCCTTTTACAAATAACGGATTTGAGGCATTCTCACGCATTGCAATTCGAGTATTTTCATCACTAAAAATATTCCCTCCCTTACTATACGGCCTAAGCATGTGTCTCTGACACCCTTTACAAATTATATCAATCGCCAATATAACTACTATGATTTCTTTTATTAACTCCAACACATCTTTTCACCTAATTCCTTTCAGATGAAGATTCGGGATAACATCATACGATCTTATATACACGCTTTACAATTGATTTGTCTTTTCCATAATACAAATGTGAATATATCGTAACTTTTCCATTATATCTCCGTTCTTCTCCTATAATCGGTCCCATATAACCAGAATATCCTTTTGAGACACCTCTTGAAGCCCCATTTCCTCTTACTGTCGAACTAGTCATATTATAAATTCCTCTTTTAGTTTTTCGTTTGAACTGATTTCCTGCAATTTCATTTAACTGCGTTCTTATATTTATGTCCTTTACTTCAGCATTACTACTAACTTTAAATTTCCATTTAGCTTCTATGCCTGCAAAGTCATTTCCTTTGCCACCAAAATATGCAAGAGCTCCACTAACTGTAGCCTGACACGCAATTTCCATACCATCATCTTCGTTCATAATTCCACTTATCACACTTGTTGCTACATTTGTGACAATTTGCCATCCTACCGTTGCAGCACTCGCACCTACTGCCATTACAATACCATCTAACGTAGCCTGTGCAACAGTTTTCATGTTCAACTCTTTTTTTCAAATACTAACTGATAACCGAGAGAAATTCCAGCACCGACTGCTCCGGCCAATAACACCTGCCATATATTACCCTTACTATCGCTTCTTACAATTGGATTCTGGTTACAATAAATATAAAAATTTCTATTATGAAAAGTTTCTAATGATGCTTCCACTGTTGTTATTGCATCAGACCCAATAAACCTTCTCAACCCCGGGTCATAATACCGGTTTTTGAGATAGTACATTCCTGTTTCATTGTCGTAATAATAACCTCTGTAGCGGAATGGGTTCTGGATGCCTACGGTGTCTTTGAGGCTGCCGGTAATGCTTAACAGTTTTCCCCAACTGTCATAAACATAGTTTACTACAGTTTTTCCAGAATCGTCAACCAGTGCCACAATATCATTCTGAACATTTCTCACGTAGTAATAGTATTTTCCAGCAATAATTATTGCCACAAGATTTGCACCTGAATCATAAACATACCATGTAGTCCCTCCATTACAGGTTTCAGATGCAAGCAGATCTCCTGCCATATGATAATTTGTGATAACGCCATCCACCACTTTCTTCACTCTGGCACCGGTATGATCATAAAAATACTGAGCTTTTCTACCATTATCTACACAGGCAAGTTTACGTCCCATCGTCCATGTGTAAACAGTATCTCCCCTGGTAAGCATATTGCCGACTGCATCATAAGTCATGGCAGTACCATCCCAATTCAGGAGCTGGTCTTTCCATGTGCTACTGTATGTACCAGTTTCCTCGTGAACCGGAGTTTCCGGTAAGGTTCCCTCGGTGTACGCATATTCTTTTACAGACTTCAGATTGCCACCCTGATCGTATGCATAGACAATTGTTTTGTCCTGGCTCTGACTGTTTTCACGAATCAGCTGATTACGTTCATCATACTGGAAGGTGTCTTTTAAAATTTTCTCTGTCGAACCCTTATGTGGTACTCTTTGAATTTCCGTAATATTTCCGTTTCGATCATATTTATAACTGTAGCTGCATTCCTGTACATCCATTTCAGACGGTAATGCGTATTCTTTATTTTTCTCTGCATCTGGATATTTATATGTCATAGACATACTTGTATCACCGTTCTCCGCAGAAAAACTTTGTTTGGTTACTCTTCCAAGATTGTCATAATCTGTAGATCTGGTAAATTTACCTGCCACACGAACTTCTTTTTCTCGTCCATCCTTATCATAGGTATATCCTATTGTCAGTTTTGCTCTGCCATCTGTATGGAACATTCTGATCATCTGATTATTTGCATCATAAGTATATTCATAGCATACGCCGCTTTCGTCACGTACACGCATCAGTCGGTCAAGGAAATCATAATCCAGTTCATAAGTTTTGCCAGATAAATGATTTGTCACCTTGCAAAGGTTTCCCTCTTTATTATAAATATAACTGTTCAGTCGCTGTTCTGATGATCCTGCTGGCTTCAGATAGCTTATAGAAAAACGATCCTGTGTGTCGTAAGTGTAGCGAATTTCATCGCCATTTGCATAAATTGTTTTCAGCAGCTTTCCATTCTGTGCTTCGTACTCATAAGAAATCACCTGATTACCTGCAATTGATGCAGCAGTAGTATTTCCAAACACATCATAGGTAAATCCATAATTGAATCCATTATGCTCAATCCCCGCAAGCCTGTCTTTTGTGTAGGTGTAGATGTTTTTTACCACCTGTTTTTTTCCATCAACCGTTACATTCTGAGAAACAGATATAAGACGTTCTGCCTTATCATAACCATAGGAAAGCTTGTTTCCTTCCCCATCCGTCAGTGAGCGGAGCAGATCTCTGGATGTATCCCATTCATACTGTACTTTATTTCCTTCTGCATCGGTCACAGCTGATACATGGTTCTTGTCAGCAGTAAAAGTACGTTCCACCCAGATGCCTTTCTCCGTTTCATCCGGCTTCACAACTCCGCTGCGTGTAATATTTCCTTTATCATCGTAGACAAGTCGGTTCAGAATTCCCATAGAAGATTTTCCACTGATCACATTATGTTTTTTGTCATATGTGTAAGTGTATTTGCTTCCCTTCGGATCTGTAATACCCGTCAGATCACTTCCGGCATTGTACTCAAATTTTGTTGCATTCTTCTGAGAATCTACCGCTGAAACCAGGTTGTTCTTATCATCATATGTATAGGTCTGTCCAAACTCTTCACGATAAAGAGACAGACCGTCAAAATACGCTGTATTTGCATTTTTGCAATAAGTATAGGAAATTTTTACTTTGCTGTAGTCTTTCTTGGCGACATAAATATCACTCAGGAACTGCCAGTCCAGAATATCCGGGCTGAAATTTGTGTAATGCACATCAGTTGTGTCATCTGCTGCCACAAAAACAACTTCGACACCAAATCGGCGATTCTTATCATTGTCTGTTTCCGGAAGACAGGTTCCCCTTCCCCATGCGTTTACCATGAAGGTATCGCCTTTCTTTCCTGTAAGATCCAGAACCTTTGTCAGTCGTTTGGATACTTTCGGCTCACCCATAAAGCGGAAAATATGTTTTTCCAGTCCTCCGACACCTTCTGTGACTGTTTCTGATGCCAGACGGTATACTGCCGGTTCCTGCTTTAATGTGCAATATCTGGATGGGACAAAGCAGAATCTTCCACCCCACTGAATTGCATACCATTTTGTGCCGGATTTCATCAGGACTCCTCGCAAAAGGATATTTTTCCCTTTTTCCAGAGTAGTAAGCACCTTACCGGAAAGTGAAGGAGAATCATACAGCTTATCCTCCTGTGACATTGTTCCTAACGGATAATTTCTGCATAAACGAATCACAGATTCTTCCTTCATATATCCGGTATAGCGTTTTTTATCAATCTGCATTCCCAGATAGAGCCAGTTTTTTCCATCTGCATCTGTTTTTACAGAACGCACCACTGCACATGTTCCTCTTGGAATTGCTTCTTCTACAATGCTTCCGCTGGCTGATGCTGAAGATCGTAAAACTGCCCCTGAAACTCCAACCACTGCCGAATGGTCTCCTGTATTTCCTCCCAGATATGCTGTTGCATGGCTTCCCTGGAGATATCCCTGTTTACCTGATACAGTGCATACTTTAAACCAGTTAATGTTTTCATTTTCTATATAACAGGAAGCATACAGGTGTGTACCTTTTGTCACTTCCAAAACACTTGTCCCTTTTAAAGATGGAGTAGCATAAACAGTACTCTTCGCTGCAGATACCACAATTGCACTCTGCACCGGAATAACATTAGAAGTTCCAACAGAAGTCAGAGAATCTTCGAATGTTCCTGTTTTTGTAAAACCAGAGGTATTTCCAAGATGAAAATCTCCATTATCTACCAGATTACACCGACTGGCTGTACTTCCTGTTTCCAGCTGTGCCATATCGCCATACACCGTACAAATCGCATGTCTTGCCATCAGATAAACTCTTACAGTAGTTCTTACAATGTCCACCGGAAGTGTAAATGTTCTATGCAGATGAACGAAATCTGCTGTTGTTCTTTTCAGATACTCACTGTCTTCGTAATGCCATACACCATCTTTATCCTGATATTTTGCCCTCAGAAATACAGATCCATCTGATGCACAATCCATATTTGTAACTTTTACAAACATAGAAACTGTATATGTCTGCCCTTTCAGAAGTGACACATCCTGATACCAGCATATATATCCTGTTTTTGCTGTGCTCTCAAGTTTTAATGAACGATTCCCCACTTTGCACAGAGCAGTATTTGTATTGATTGCAGTATTTCCACTTCCATCTGAGCTGGTCTCTGTTTTCCAGCCACACGTTGCAGCCTGAATGATCGGATCTTTCAGAAGCTGAACAACATTTGTCTGTAACTTTGTTGCATTTTCCAGGCAATTCACATGGTTTCCACTGCGGTTATACTTCCCACTGGCTGCATGTCCAAATCCATCATGGATGTGAATCAGGTTCCCACTGTTGTTAAAACGGTATATTTCGCTTCGTTTTTTATTATCTGTAAACTTCGTACTGTTGTATCCATAAGTAAGTGACAGATTGTTGCCCTTCTGTGTTCCAGCATATTCTGTAATACTCTTTACACGATAAGGTTTTGTTCCGTAATATCCATATTTTACAGAATATCCGTCAATATTATGAACTTCTGTCAACATATGATTTTCATTATAGACATATTTTACTTTTTCACCATCAATATCTGTAATGCCTACAAGATTGCCCCCACTATAAGCAAATATTTTTTTATTCCCGGAAGGTCCTGTGATCTGTGTCAGTGTGGTACGTTTTCCATTACTGTCTAACAGGTAATCCAGTGTTGTTTTTCTTCCAGCACCATCTGTAATAGAAATAATTCTCTGATCTGCCCAAAGTACGGACAATCTGTTCCCATTTTTATCCTGAACTTTTACCAGCCATCCATTACGGAAACGGAGCTGATTATCGTCTTTGTCATGGATCACAAGCTGTTCTGTTCCATCAGTGTGAATTGTCAGAGTCTGCTCCAGACCGGATTCGTCTTTCCATTTCTTCTCAGTAGAATCATAATAAAAATAATGGATTGTACCATCTCCGTCTGTATGTTTGTAATAATCAGTGCCTCCAATCTTTGTTTTTACCAGTGTCTGATGATAGTTCAGTGCAAATCCATAGCCATATCCCAGATTCACGGCACAGTTGTTGCTGTTATACACATGTGAAAGTGCCATAGGTTCAAGGCTGCCTTCTGTGTTCATCGTGTCATGAATCATGATCAGATTTCCATTATAATCATTCACATGAACTGTCCCGGCTCTTCCCGCATCCTGACTGTGATAAGTCCAGTAATCTTCCAGACCAGAATAGTTCACATAAGAAATATCAATTCTCGGTCTCATATCCTGGTATCCATTGTCACAATCGGATGAAAGAAATTCTGTATATCCAGATAATTCATAATCGTCTTTCAGCATCAGACCATAGTTTCCACCATTCTGATACCAGTCTTTCACCATACGGGTGATATCCATGGTGATATATTTCTGTTTATCGCCTTTATAACAGCACAGATCTTCTATTGTTTCAGAGTACAGCGGCTTATTATACCAGTTAATAGAATTCGAGTTCCATGCATGAAGAACTTTATGTACTTCTACAGTACGTTCTTTGTTGTCCTCTGCCAGAGATACAAGCACCAGTCTGGCACTCACTACCATATCTCCGGTTTTCATTTCAGGAAGCTCAAAACGTATAAAGCTTCTCTATACTTCATCTCCTCCCATCGTTTTCAGAATAATACTTTTCTGAAAATTATCCTCTTCATACAGAGAATCCACATGGGCATCATAGATTTCGGAAGCTTTCTTTGATGTAGTTGTTACCGGGTCGATCACAACTGGGTAGATACGTTCCTGGGCTTTCAGCCACATCTGATTCGGGAGAAATGTAATGCGGCAAATATTCTCTTCCAGATTTTCTGATTTAAGAAGAATCGCTTCTGTTTTTTGTCCTGCTGCATCTCTCATGCATGGTGCATGGACACAAAATACTTCTTCTCCGTCTGTATCCAGAAAATGCACACAGTTATTTTCCAGAACAGGAGTTACTTCTGTCATCTGGTATAACATTGCGTATTCTTCTCTGACTGCTTCCGGGCTGTGAAGAATAATGTCTTCTTTAAGTCCTTCGCCATGCACTCTGCACTGCAGATCCGTGTTTTCAAAAATCCCCGGATATGTAACAAGATTATCTTCTGTTTTTTCAGCTTTAACAGAAGCCGCTGCACCTTCCATTCCCCATCGTAGAGCACAGGTGTCCATTGTAAGTGATGCCGTTGCTGCCGGTTCTGCACTGTCCATCAGCTGAATCGCCAGCTTGCCTTTATTATTGCAGAATTTTCTGTTTCCCGTTCCGCCAATACTTCTTCCAAATGCAACTTCCTCTAATGTGTCATCCATTTCTTTCCAGCTTCCATCCTCATCTTCATAATGGACTGGTTCCATATAGATTTCTACTGTTCGGGAGTGATCCTGATTTTCGAACACCTTACGGTTTGCTGTACGTTTCTCTTTTAATTCTGAGCGTGTAATTTTTTCTTTTGTCATTTGTATGTTCTCCTTTTATATGATTTTATTTTAGATAATGTAAATTTTCCGGAATTAATTTACATTTAAAATCATATATTAAGAACATGTGTTTGTATATATCAAAACAGATTGCTTTGTTACCAGTTATGATATGTTTTTATGTTTCAAGATTCCATCTTCAATCTTGCAGTACGCGGTTCAGAATATCTGCGAAGGGCTCCATGGCGTTTTTTACTTCCTGAACAGTATTGGTCTGGGCTCCGGCTTCGACGAGGACGGATCTGGGACGCAGGTGGAGGTTGTAGCGGTAGCCGGCGAGGTAGATGCCTCTGTAAAAATCCGGATAATATTGTGCCGCCTGGTATTCCATCTGGAATGAAAACGCCAGGTTGTCCTGAATGTATGGGTTCGGCAGATAAGTAAGGTTTCCTCGCGCGATTGTATAGCTCAGTCCATTGTAAAACATGATCTGCGCAGTTGGTTTTCCGTTGATCTCGGTCACGAGATGTCGGTTTTCGGGCACGCCGTCACGGTGGAGGTCGATCACAACTTCTATCGAAGGATTCTCTTCCAGAATCGTTTCCAGATATGTTCCCGCATAGTCATAGGCGGCACTGCGATCCAGCTCACCGCTTTCCATATCGAAGGCTTCTGTCACGTGGATCACCTGGTATCCGTAGTTTTTGGTCAGTAGTTCTGTCAGGTAATTTCCAACACCGATGATCGTATCTTCAACCGCGCCTTCTCTTGAATCCGCAAAAGCTTCCTGCGAATGTGTATGATAGAGCAAAATCTGCGGTTTTGTGGCATCTTTCTGTATGGTCAGATCTTCTCCGAGAAGTTCCGCTGCATTTAACTGGTCTGCATTTGTGGTTGTCTGTGAATCTACGATGAAAAACTGATTCATGAGATAGTCATAATCTGCGAGGGTCTGCGGTGAGAGGTCGATGCGCGGTGCAGGCTGTATGCTGTGTGAAGCCTGGACAGTCTGCGTTACCTCCGGCGTGGCAGTGACAGTCTTGTCCTGCTGAGATTTCTCTGTTTCTTTTGCAGAATCTTTTTCTGCCTGCTTGTCTGTTTCTTTCTCCTGCTCGTCCCGCACCTCTTCATTCTCTTTTTCCACCATCGCGCCGAGAGATTCCGTATGGTTTTCCACAATCTTCGCATACGTATCGGGGTCTTTCCGTTGGAAATCACGGGCAGCTTTCCGCTCGAGAAATCGAAACAGCGGCAGCTGCCTGTACACATTTTTCTGCAGGATAAAAGAACCCGGCATCACTGCCAGCACAGCAAAAAAAGCCAGGCACATGAGAGTACAGATCGTCTTCCGGGTCCTTGTCACAGAATCACCTCTTTCAAGGTATCCTATGATAAAAGCCCCGGAATTATGCCCGTTCCTGTTACTCTTCCTTCCATTTACAGAATCCACTTCCACTGCATGCGATCACACTTCAGAAAAAGCGATATTCAGCCCTTCTGAGATCGTAAAGCTCAGATATTTCACCGTCTCGTCCACATCCTTCGGTGTCACAAACATACTGTAAAGATTCGGTGCGATCATCTCCTCCAGAAATTCCTTCTGTTCCGTCTCCTCCAGTGCATCCAGAAGATGCTCCATTGAATCATGCACGATCGTCGCCGCATCTACAACTGTCGGCACGCCGATTCCGATCACTTTCACCTGAAGGTTTTCTTCCGTGAGACCATTCCTGTGATTTCCCACTCCGGATCCCGGATGGATTCCCGTATCTGTGATCTGGATGGTCCGGTTCAGTCTCCGCACACTCCGTGCCGCAAGTGCATCGATTGCAACCACCACATCCGGCTTTGTCTCTGAAACAACGCCCTGCACGATTTCTGCCGTCTCCATTCCCGTCTGTGCCATAACTCCCGGCACGATCCCGCTGACACAGTGCATTTTTTCCTGCCCAATCCCACGAAGCCCGTACTCCCTGATAAGATGCCGCGTCATATGAAGGTTCTCGATCACATGCGGTCCCAGTGCATCTGCTGTGATCGCCGCGTTTCCAAGCCCCACCACAAGGATTGATTTTTCCTTTTCCAAATCGATCAGTTCCCGCAGATGCCGTGAGATCTCATTGGAAATTTCCCTGTGATAATCCTCATCCGCATTTGAAAGGTCTGGAGCTTCTATTGTGATATAATTTCCCTGCGGACGCCCCATGGACTTCGCCCCGTTTTCTGTGACGATCTTTACGATCGTTGTCCGGATGTCTTTTTCCTCATCGTAGTCTTCCTGGATCTCCACACCCCGGATCTCCGTATTTTCCTGTGCAAACCGCTCCGTTGTTTCCAGTGCAAGGTCTGTTCGAATTCTTCTGCTGCCAGCCATATCGTATCCTCCTGATGCTGTGATTTGTTATGTCTCCCGTACCTGTTCAGCAGGCATTATCCTGCGTAATTATGATGGCACTGAACCATCACTATTACTTTTTGTAATTCCCGGAATAATTATGTACAAAAATCCAGGGATAAATCTGGTCAAACTTTCAAAGTTGCTATATTCTGTCATTTTTCGGATATTTATGCTTTTTCCTATTGACAATCCCGGATAAATATAATAATATATATAAGCATGTTTACAGGAACGCCCGTGTCTGTTTCTGTGACAACGACACATTATTATAAATCTGAAATGGAGGTGTACCAATTGGCTAACATCAAATCTGCAAAGAAAAGAATTTTAGTAAACAGAACTAAAGCTGCTAGAAACAAATCTATCCGTTCTGCTGTTAAAACTTCCATCAAGAAAGTAGAAACTGCAGTTCAGAAAAACGATAAAGCTGCTGCACAGGCTGCTCTTACAGAGGCTATCTCTACAATCAGCAAAGCAACATCTAAAGGTGTTTATCACAAAAACAACTGTGCAAGAAAGATTTCCCGTCTGTCTAAAGCTGTCAACAGCATTGGCTAATTCAGGAAATTACAGTTTTTAATTATAAGCTTATAATTAAAAGGACAGTCACAAACCGTCAGTGACTGTCTTTTTTTATTTTCTATAATCATTCCGAAAAGAAAGGAAATAACCATGTTTTGCACCAAATGTGGAAAAAAGCTTCCTGAGAACTCAAATTTTTGTCAATACTGTGGCAATCCCGTAAAAAAGGAGCCTTTAAGCCTGTTAGAAAGAGCCAGGAAACAGGATCAGGATGCTCTTGAAGAAATCTACGAACAAAGCAGTCTTGCAGTATACAAAGTCATCAAAATCCTTATAAAAGATGAAGACACCGTATATGATATCCTGCAGGATACCTATGTAAAAGCATTTACCCGACTTGATCAGCTGCAGGATGAGCGCAAGCTTATTCCGTGGCTGAAAGTCATTGCCAATAACACAGCCAGAGACTGGCTGAAGAAACGTAAGCCTGTACTTTTTACCGATATGTCCGCAGATGACGAATCTGATGATTTTTCTTTTGCAGAATCCATTGAAGATACCAGAACAACTCTGAATCCAGAAATAGCAATGGACAAAAAAGAAGCCCGCCGGCTGCTTCTGGAGATTCTCGATCAGCTCCCAGAAGACCAGCGACTGGTCATCGGTATGTTTTATTATGAAGAAATGTCTGTCCGGGATATTTCAACTGTTCTTGGAATCAGTGAAAACACCGTAAAAAGCCGATTAGTTTACGGCAGAAAGAAAATAAAGGAACTGGTACTGGACCTGGAAAAGAAAGGAACGAAGCTCTACACAACAGCGCCGATCGTTTTCTTTGTCTCTCTGCTCTACAGTTTCAACAAATCCACATCAGTGGAAGCTGCAGAACTGGACGCATTACATTCAACACTTCAGAACTGCCTGCGCCGCAGCGCACAGTATTCAATGTACAAAAATACAGGAAATGCATCTGGATCTGTACCAAAACAGCCTGCCGCAATTGCAGAAAAAGCAGCAAAAACAGCTGCAGGCACAGCAGTAAAACACGCAGGTCTTAAGGCTGCTGCTATCATTCTGGCCGGCGTTGTAGGCGGTGGCGGCGTCACATATGGAATTATAAAAAATGCAGATAATATTCCAGTCATCAAAGACTTATTAGCTGACACATCAGATAAAACTACAGATAAAAATCCAAAACCGAGTGAAATACCTGCTGCCGAAGAAAAAGAGCCGACAGAAACACCCGTTCCAACAGAAACACCGGAGCCAGAAGATCCAGAATCAGCACCTGCCGATCTGGCGGAAGAAGCAAACACTGCAGATGAACCAGACTACTCAGGCTATCCAGAGTACCCATTGTATAAAGAAACATTCGAAAACTTTGCATCGAACCTGATATTTGTAGGATTGAATTCATCCACCGTAGAAATTGCTTTGTACGATATAGACCAGGATGGAACAAATGAACTGCTCATTTCGCACGGAACCTGTGAAGCGGACTGGAAGGTAGATGTATATACTCTGTCAAACGGATCAGATGTTACTATGATCGGAACCATAAGTTCACATGTATCTTTATATGCAGCACCTGATGGAAATGGAATTTATGCCGCATTTGCCAAGATGGGATATGAACAGATAACCCGCATTACAAAGAATGGATATGCACTTGAACAGAATGTAGTAGAATCTCATGATATCGCGCCAGACGCAGAATACACTGAATATGATAACCCCATTAAATTACACAACATTGCAGAAACATGTTATGACGCCGAAAAGGAAAAGGCATTAGACTTGCTCAGTGGAACCTGGTATACCGTAGGGGGAATGCCATATCACCTGCGCGCAGAATTTTCCGGAGATGATATGAAAGCATATCTGCCAGACTCTGCAGACGTTTATTTTGACAGAACCGTTGCTATCATTTTCAAAACAGATTATGGATATTTCTTCGCGATCAACATGGGAGACGGAGAATACGGAGAACCATATGGCTACCGATGGGAACAAGAAAGTCCGGAAACACTATATCTTATCGATAAGGCTAATCCATTTGTGCCATCAATAAGTATGACCGACAGTCTTTGCAGAGATAACGGAAAACTGTCGAATTAATATCCACCAAATACATATTGATAAAAAAGTAAAACTGCCATTCGCATCATGACAATGACTATATCATGCGCGAATGGCAGTTTTTTATTCTTTCTTTATCAGCCTCCAAGCTCCACCATACGGTGAATGCAGCGGCCGGCTCCTTCTATTACGTTTTCTGGAAGTTCGATCACTTCTCCGCCTGTTCCTTTGAGGCAGTTGTAGATATCCATCAGGGTTGTGATCTTCATGTTCATGCAGGTCAGCATGACAGACAGTGGATAAAATTTCTTATCCGGGCATTCGAACTGTAAATGTTCTACGATGCTGTTCTCTGTTCCGATGATGAATTCTTTGTTTGGGGATTTTTTTGCAAAATCCATGATTCCTGTTGTGGAACCAACGTAGTCGGCTTTCTCTACGACTTCTTCACGGCATTCCGGATGTACCAGAAGAAGTGCGTCCGGATGTGCCTGTTTTGCTTTTTCGACATCTTTGGCACTGACTACGATATGTCTTGGACATCCACCTTTGTAGAATGCGAATGTTTTCTCCGGAAGTTTCTCGGCAACGAAACGTCCGAGGTTCGGATCCGGGATAAAAAGAATCTTGTCGTTTTCCAGTTTGCTGCAGATCTGGACTGCGGAAGAAGAAGTCACGCATACATCGCACTCTGTCTTGAGTTCAGAAGTTGTATTAATGTAGGCAACAACCGCATGATCCGGATACTCTGCCTTGAGTTTGCGAAGCCCCTCCAAATCAAGCTGCTCTGCCATTGGACATCCTGCAACCGGGTTTGCAAGCCAGACTTTTTTGTCCGGGCTTAATACCTTACAGGTTTCTGCCATAAAACGTACACCGCACATGATCACGCCACTGCAGTCGCTCCTGGCAGCCTGCACGCTGAGTCCGTAGGAGTCTCCCATATAATCTGCAACTTCCAGGATCTCCTGTCCCTGATAAGCATGTGCAAGGATGCAGACATCCTGCTCTTTTTTCATACGCAGGATCTCCTGCTGAATTTCTTTGATCGTCATAACTTTATCTTTCCTTTCCCTGTAGTCTGTTCCCATGGCTGAAGCGGTGCAAGGAATCCCGCCTCTCCCAGTTGTTTCTCGATCAGATCAAGTCTCTCCTCACTGGATGCCTCGATCAAATGGTAATGATATCCGGATGTGGCACTTGAAAGTACCGTTGAACGGCTGTTCCTGAGTGCTTCTGCAAATTCATTTACATCCTGTCTGGAGCGGATATCCATCTCAGCCGTAACTCGTCCGTAAACACGGTGGCTGATGCTGATATTTTTGACATGACCGCCACAGTCCACGATCAAATTCAGCTCCTCCGCTGCTTTGTCCTGGCTGTGGCGTACTTTGAATTCTCTTGTAAAACTACTGTCCTGCTGTATCACATATCCTTTTGTTGTAGAGAGGATTCCTGGCGTAGATGCCCGGATCACTGCCAGATCCTGTACAATGACCTGACGGCTGACCCCAAATCTGCCTGCCAGTTCTCTCGCTGCCACCGGGGCATCCGCATTGTGGAGGATCTTAAGGATTTCTCCACGTCTTTCCGCGGTGTTCATAAGATTCCCTCCTCTCACACTGCATGAAGATTCTTCATGGAAATGTCAAGGATCGGTGCGGAATGTGTCAGGGCACCGCTGGAAACAAAATCAACGCCGATCTCGCAGATCTTCTGGATATTTTCTTTTGTGATATTTCCGGAACACTCTGTCTGTGCTCTTCCGTCGATCAGTTCAACTGCCTGTTTCATTACTTCCGGTGTCATGTTGTCGAGCATGATGATGTCTGCTCCTGCCTCTACTGCTTCTTTGACCTGATCCAGAGTCTCTACCTCGATCTCAATCTTGCGAACAAACGGTGCGTAAGCTTTTGCCATCTGAACGGCTTTTGTGACACTTCCTGCTGCTCCGATGTGGTTATCTTTAAGAAGGACTCCATCAGAAAGATTATATCTGTGATTACAGCCGCCTCCGACTCTTACTGCGTATTTCTCAAATACACGGCAGTTTGGTGTGGTCTTACGGGTATCAAGAAGAGTGACATTGCTTCCCTCGAGAAGTTTTGCTACCTGTCTGGTATAGGTTGCGATACCGCTCATTCTCTGAAGGTAGTTGAGTGCTACTCTCTCTCCGGAAAGGAGAACACGGATGTCGCCTGTTACCGTCGCCATCAGATCACCTTTTTTGACTTCATCACCGTCCTTACAGTGGAAATCGATCTCTGTTTTTTCGTCAAGGATCGTAAATACTCTTGCGTAAATGTCAAGACCTGCGATCACGCCGTCTTCTTTTGCGATCAGGTCAACCGTTCCTTTGGTTGCGGTCGGCATAACTGCGTTTGTGGAAACGTCCTCGCTTGTGATATCTTCCTGTAATGCCATGCGGATCAGCTGATCTGCCTGCATCTTCATTGTAATTTCATTCATGCTCTTTTCATCCTTTCGATTTCATTCCATACCATTTTGTGATAGCCGTCGAGGATCGCATCGCGGTCTTCGTACATGCTGGTATCTATTGTATTGACCGGGCATTTTTCCGGTTTCTGTGCAAATAGAATATCATCTGCCGCTCTTCTTGCAAAGACTAAAGATTCCAGAAGTGAGTTACTTGCCAGGCGATTCTTACCATGAACGCCATTACAGCTTGTCTCACCGCAGGCATAAAGTCCTTTCATGGAGGTACGGCTTCCAAGGTCTGCCTGGATTCCTCCCATGAAATAATGCTGTGCCGGAACTACCGGGATTGGCTCTTTGCGTGGGTCAAAACCTTCTTCCATGCATCTGTGGAAAATGTTCGGGAAGTGTTTCAGGATCGTTTCTTCACCGAGAGGCCGCATGTCTTCCCAGACAAATTCTGTGTCGTCTTTCTCCATCTGTGCGAAGATTGCCTGGCTTAAGAGATCACGTGGCTGAAGTTCTTCTGTAAAACGCTGTCCATTCTTGTCGTACAGGAGTGCTCCCTCGCCTCTTACAGATTCGGAAATCAGGAATCGTCTGCCTGGTTTGTGGGAATACAGGGTTGTCGGGTGGATCTGCACGTAATCCAGATGTTCGAGTACTACCTGATGTTTCATTGCGATTCCGAGACCGTCACCGGCGATGTGCGGGAAGTTGGTGGAGTTTTTGTAAAGTCCGCCGAGACCGCCGCAGGCAAGGACTACGTATGGGGAGCGGACCGGATATACGTTATTCTTCTCATCCATGATAATAACGCCGCCACAGATGTTGTCTTTGGCGATCAGATCGACCATGGTCATGTATTCGCAGATTTCAATATTGCCTCTGGTCTGCGCTTCACTTAAGAGTGTCTGGGTGATCTGTTTGCCTGTGACGTCCTCGTAAAAAAGGATTCGTGGCTGTGAGTGTGCACCTTCTCTGGTGAATGCGAGTTCGCCATTTGCATCACGTTCGAAGGTGACATTGTGGCGGATGAGATCGCGGATGATGCTGTTGGAACTGCGGATCATGAGGTCTACGGCTTTTTTGTTGTTTTCGTAATGACCTGCACGCATGGTGTCTTCAAAATAGTTATCATAATCTTCTTCGCCGCGGAGCATGCAGATTCCGCCCTGTGCAAGAAAGGAGTCGGACTGGTCTGCCTGTTGCTTCGTGATCATCAGAACTTTCATCCTGGAAGGCAGATTCAGAGCACAGTAAAGCCCTGCCGCTCCGGTTCCTACTATTATGGCGTCGTAATATTCATTCATTTCTTTATCCTCTCGCCGGATAATCCGGACTTTCCTTTTATCATTTCCGCCAGTATACCACCAGACATGATGGGTGTCAAGACACCTGTGTATATTGTCATAAACACCAACAAGACGAATAATATGATTTATCAAAAAAGCTGGTCAGATTTCACTTCTAACCAGCTTCATAAACATATGATTTACTTTTTCTTTACTACACCTCAATCCTCATCCAATATTTCCTTCAGTTCACGAACTTCATAACCTGTATACTGCGCTATCTTCTCAAATGACTCTCCTGCATTAAACATCTGACGTACTATTTCTTTTTTTCCAATATCATAGCCCCTTCCATAACCTGTGTCATATCCTGTATTATATCCAGCCTCATACTCTGCCTTCCGGAGCTTCTTTTCTTCCTCTTCTTTGTCATATTCGAATATACTCATTGCGATAACCTCCGATTTATGCTTTCGAAGGAATTCTGCAAGGATTCCACTTTGAATACAATCGTTTACCGCCTGTTCTACAGCAGTGTTCAGTTCAGCGGTCCTTGCGTATTCCCGCACTTTTGCTACGTATTGTGCATATTCTCTCAGTGTATGGCACTGTTCCATCAGATCTTTGTTATGGCCTTCGTTGATATTCAACGTCAGTACCTTCAGTTTCAGTTTCGGATCTGCAGTTGGTGTTTCGTAGGCTTCTGACAGAGTATTTTCCCATCTGTCAGCTTTTTTCTCCGTTCCATTGTAAAAAACAATGAAACTCGGTGCCGGGATTTTTTGCTGTGTTGACGAATACAGAGATTTATGATCTACCAATTTCTGGTACTCACTTGATATGTAAAATAAATCTCTTAACGGCATGTTGGGGTTATAGGTTGACTGGTGCTCATACAAAAATAAATTTGTATCAATAATAAACGCCAGGTCATTCTTCATTCCCATATAAATCGCATTCTCAAGTGTCACAATCTCCAGATCATCTGCATTCTCATACGCTGTTCCATTAATTGCATTATACAGAGATAACAGATTCTTACGATCCGAAAACAGCATCCGGAACACCGTATCTTTGTACTTCCTGTTCGCTGTCAGTGTAATTTCCGTTTTTCTGATCTTCTTTGCAGTTACTTTCCGGTTCTTTCTTTTTGCCATAGGCAGTACCTCCTGTCATACACAGGAGCTCAAGAACGTATCGTGCTATTTTCATTACCACTTCGAACCCCTGCTTTCTGAATTTAATTGAATTTAAAAGCATGGATTTCTGAAATGATTTTAGAAAATAAATAGACGGCAAAAATGCCCTGAACTTTTGAGAAATATGCTTTGTTTTATATTAGCCTGAATTATTCACGGCTTTGCCGTGAAAGTGGCTGAAAGCCACATAGTTACTGT
>OCHN01000379.1_pt1 | contig 47437 bp, 39 predicted proteins | sample 1538911 | NCBI WGS metagenome assembly OCHN01 (sample SAMN04571736, study PRJEB22368) | human gut metagenome | biome: human gut; material: stool | host: Homo sapiens | place: Luxembourg | collected 2013-01-11 | reverse complement strand
AGCTCCGATCATTGCCGGTCTGGCAAAGGAGATGGGAATCCTTACCGTAGGTGTTGTAACAAAGCCATTCTCCTTCGAGGGAAGAACTCGTATGAATAACGCACAGAGTGGTATTGAGAGACTTAAGGAATCTGTAGATACTCTGATCGTTATTCCAAATGACAAGCTTCTTCAGCTCGTTGACAGACGTACCACAATGCCAGAGGCGTTAAAGAAGGCAGATGAAGTATTACAGCAGGCAGTACAGGGTATTACCGACCTGATCAATATCCCAGGACTGATCAACCTTGACTTTGCAGACGTTCAGACTGTAATGAAGGACAAGGGTATTGCACACATCGGTATCGGAAATGCAACAGGAGACGACAAGGCAATCGATGCAATGAAGATCGCTGTTTCTAGTCCGTTGCTTGAGACAACTATCGAGGGCGCTACAAACGTATTGATCAATATCGCTGGTGATGTAAGTCTTCCAGAGGTTCATGAGGCAGCAAGCTATGTTCAGGAGCTGGCAGGTGAGGATGCAAACATTATCTTCGGTGCTACATACGATGAGAATGCAACCGATGAGGTTACCATCACCGTTATTGCTACTGGTGTAGAGGATAAGAACCTGGAAGGTGTACAGGCTCAGTCATCAAAGAAGGCATCTGGCGCAAAGGCAGCTGATTTTGCATATCGTGCACCAGCTTCCAAGGAGTTTTCTGCAAAAGAGCCAAAGTTTGAGGAGTCTGGATTTACTATTCCGAAGCCACAGAAGGAAGTAAAGGATATCAGCATTCCGACATTCTTAAAGAGAAACTAATGTATAAATAAAATTATACGAGAGAGAAGCACAGAAATGTGACTTCTCTTTCTTTTTTGGATGGTAAATATGATTGCAATAGACCTTTATTTTTTTATGAATGCAGCATATGATCTGACCCTTCTTTGTGTGGTGGGAATTGTGGCGAGGAAGCAATTGTATTTTGGACGAGTGTTAGCAGCGGCTCTTTTGGGGGCGGCGTGGAGCGTAGCTGCGTTAATTGCTGCTCTGTATTTTGTGCTGCCGTCATGTGCATTATGGATTGTAAAAATGATTACGTATCTTCTCTGCCCCTATTTAATGTGTCTCATTGCATATAGGAGAAATATAAATGTGATGCAAAAAATATTTATGCGCGAATTTCTTCTGAAAAATATTGAGCTTCTTTTATATTTTTACGTAGCAGGAGCATTGATTAGTGGCCTGATGCTTTTACTAAAGTGGTCGGGTATACATATTCCATCATGGATTTTAATGCCAGTGTGCAGTATTTTGGCAGTTTTTTTGTGGCGGTATATTACAAAGAAAGAAGCACAGGAAAAACAGATTTATGAGGTTACGCTTATTTATCAAGACAAGACTTTTAGTGTTAAGGCTCTTTATGACAGTGGAAATACGTTAATGACAAGAAAAAACGAGCCAGTTCATGTGTTAGCACCTTCTATATGGAAGGAGCTTATTGGAGAAGATCCGTGGAAGGAGGATGGATTTGCAGTACCCTATCAGACAGTTAGTGAGACGTCTGTGATGCCGGGAATCTATTTAGATGAGATTCATTTAAAAGAAAAGGCGATTACAGAAAAGAAACAACAACTTGTAAAAGAAAATAGTAAAGAAAAAGTATTGGTTCTTAGACATGTGCCTACTGGTCTTGGCAGTATGGAGTTTGACAAAGCGGGAGAATGTCAAATGCTGCTGCATCGTGACACATTTGATTGAATGAAATGACCTTACAGCAAAAGGAAACAAAACATAGGGGACGAATTTTACAGACGACAAGCGAGTTCGACAGCCTTTTCATTTCATTTGTGGTAAGATGGGCTCATTCCTATATAAATGGTGCTGTAGATTTGGCACTAGATTTATTTGGAAAAAGGAGGAAAGCCTATGACAAAGTGGCAGACAAAAGAACAGACAAAGGCATGGCGTACCTTTTTACAGCATTTTTCAGCAGGCATGGGAGGCAAAGGCAGAATTTACTACATAGGTGGAACGGATGTGCTTCCACGGCCGTTAACACCAAAAGAAGAAGAACATCTAATTTCATGTATGGGAACAGTCGGGGAAAAAGAGGCAAAAAGCAGGCTGATCGAACATAATTTGCGTCTTGTCGTTTACATCGCAAAGAAATTTGAAAACACAGGAGTAGGTGTAGAGGATTTGATTTCAATCGGCACGATTGGTCTGATCAAAGGTATCAATACATTCAACAAGACAAAAAAGATCAAGCTAGCAACATATGCGTCACGCTGCATCGAAAACGAAATATTAATGTACCTTAGACGAAACAGCAAGCGGAAAACAGAAGTCTCAATAGACGAGCCATTAAATGTTGACTGGGACGGCAACGAACTTCTATTATCAGATATTTTAGGAACAGACGAAGATATGGTATACCGTGATATGGAAGAAGAAGCAGAGCGTAGACAGCTCTCAAACGCATTGTCAAAACTTCCGTCACGCGAACGCCGTATAGTAGAGCTTCGCTATGGAATAAACACAGACGATGACCGCGAAATGACACAAAAAGAAGTAGCCGACTTAATGGGCATCTCCCAGTCCTACATCTCTCGCCTAGAAAAAAAGATCATGAACCGCCTCAGAAAAGATCTGGTACGCTACGGTTAAGCAAACCGCATGTTAAAAGTTTGATAAGAAAAGTCCTTGGGAAAACTCAAGGACTTTTTTCATGAACGAGCTAAAAAATATAAAAGCACGATAATAATTATGCGGATGACATAGTAATCTGGATTAGCGATGAGGCGAGTTGCTTTTACGAGGCGGAACGTTGTAGCAGGACTTTCAATGTAAAGTAAGATGGTAGATAATGTAACAGGTACCTGCGGAAAAGAGACGCCGACAAAACAATCGCCGAATCGCGTGTGTAGACCTACCGGGTAACACTAAATTTCGTAAAACTTTACAAATTCTTAAGGAACGCATTCTTGTAAATTCCATCAAACAGGAATATACTATTCAACAGGCAAATTACTATTTAGAAAGGAAGGCAGCAACAGCTGCGTGATATGTATGGAACGTATAAAAAATTATTTGATTAATTTTATGAGAGGAAGATATGGCATTGATCAGATGTCACAGACATTGTTTATTGCAGCACTTATCTTAATTTTGTTTGCAGGGTTTACTCAAAATTTTCTCTTTGAAATGATTGGAATTGCCTTATTTGCATATGCTGATTACCGGGCACTGTCAAAGAATATCCCAGCGAGAAGAGCAGAGAATGCGCGTTACCAGGAAATGGTAAGAAATATCAAAGAAAAAATCCATCCGACAGGCGCAGATAAGACACATCGTGTTTACATCTGCCCAAATAAGTCCTGTGGTCAAAAGATCCGTGTTCCAAAGGGAAAAGGCAAAATTGAAATCACCTGCCCAAAGTGCGGACAGAAGTTTGTAAAGAGAACATAAAAACTGGAAATAAAAACAAGGGTATACAAATATGTTTGGATATGTTACAATAAACCGCGGTGAACTTAAAGTTCGCGAGCTTGAGACGTATGAGTCTTATTACTGCGGACTTTGCAGAGTATTAAAAGACCGCTATGGACTGGCAGGCTGTACAATGCTCAACTATGATATGACATTTTTGGGCATGCTATTGTCAAGCCTTTATGAAGAAAAGGAAGAACCGGCAAAGCGTGTTTGTCGTCCAGGCTTTAAACGTCCGCTGTTAAAGAAGAAATCAAAAAAGCAGCTTAGTCAGACGGCAGTAGTCACAGAGTCGCTTGGCTATGCGGCAGATATGAACTATATGCTTGCTTATCATAACCATATGGATAACTGGCTTGATGAGCATAGCTTTGTTTCATTAAATATGGTTCACCTGATGCAGAAAAATTATAGAAAGCTGACAAAGAAATATCCGCGCCAGCATAAGGCAATCGCTTCTTATATACAAAAGCTTCATATTTGTGAGGCCGCCAATGAAAAAAATATCGAGGCCGCAGCCAATCTCACAGGAGAGGCTATGGCAGAGATTTATGCAGCAAAAGACGATTACTGGCAGGATACTCTGCGTCAGATGGGCTACTACATGGGTAAATTTATTTATCTGATGGATGCCTATGATGATGTAGAAAAAGATAGTAAGGATGGCAGCTACAACCCATTTAAGGAGCTGTATAAACAAGAAGGCTTTGAAGAAAAGGTGCGTCAGTACCTTGAGTTAATTATGAGCTGCTGCTGCCGGGCATTTGAAGTACTTCCCATTATTGACAACGCAGAGATTATGAGAAATATTTTGTATGCGGGTGTATGGGCGAAGTATACACGTGTGACGCAGGAGCGAAAGAAACCGGAAACGACCGGTGAGGGAGAAAATAAGGCTGCAGAAAAAGCAGCAGAATGAGTGTGTTTATGGATCCATATCAGGTTTTAGGAGTGTCCCGCGATGCGTCGGACGATGAGATAAAAAAGGCATACCGGAATTTGAGCCGAAAGTACCATCCGGATGCGAACATCAATAATCCAAACAAGGCACAGGCCGAGGAGATGTTTAAAAAGGTACAGGCGGCATATGACCAGATCATGAAAGAGCGTCAGTATGGTGGCCATGGAACAGCAGGCAGCCAGTATGGACCAGGCAGTTCCCACTACGGTGGTTACTCAGGTGGCTACGGAAATTCTTCCTATGGAGGCGGTTCCTATCGAAATGGCTCTGATTATGGAGATTTCGGTGGATTTGGCGGATTTGGTGGCTTCGGTGGTTTTGGTGCGTCGGACCGCGAGGAAGAGCCTCGTATGCAGGCCGCACGAAACTTTATAAACTCTGGTCATTATCAGGAAGCATGTAATGTCTTAAATTCCATTCAGGAACGAAATGCAAGATGGTATTATTACAGCGCGATTGCAAATTCAGGTATCGGAAATCAGATCAATGCGCTTGAGTATGCAAGAAAGGCAGTACAGATGGAGCCGGGAAATGCCGAGTATCGTCAGCTTGTGAGCCGTCTTGAGAACAATGGCAGATGGTATGCCGACAGAGGTACCCAGTATGGCTTTGGCACAGACGGGCGCTCAAATTGTCTGTCAGATCTTTGCTGCTGCATGTGTGCTTCAAGTATGTGTGGAGGCGGCTTCATGCCATGCTTTTTCTGTATTTAAATATTTATTGAAAATTTAGGCTGCAGACGCTGTAAAAGACGTTTGCAGCTTTTTTCTTAACAATTTTTTACGGTTGTGCAAAGATAAAGTTATTGACTTGACAAACCTATGTTGATTTAATAAAATGGCTCTGTATGTTAAATTAAGAAATAATTAAGGAGAAGGGATAAAGCGATGGTCTTTTCAAGTCTTTTGTTTGTATTTTTATTTCTGACGTTAAACCTCGTCTGTTACTATTCGGTAAAGACGATTCGTCAGAAAAATATTGTACTGCTCGTATTTTCGCTCATTTTCTATGCGTGGGGCGGTGCTGCATATTTGCTTTTGCTTGCCGGAATGGCATTTTGGAGCTGGCTGTGTGCACTTATGATTGAAAAAAATGAGGAGCAAAAAACAAGAAAGCTTTGGATGTGGGCAGAGTGTCTTGTTTTGCTTGGTCTTCTTATCTTTTTTAAGTACATGAATTTCCTTACAGGAAATTTGAGTGCACTGATTGGTTTTCCAAAAGAGGCAACAAAGATTATTCTTCCAATCGGTATTTCCTTCTATACCTTCCAGCTGCTTTCATATGTAGTAGATGTATATAGAAAGGAAGTTGCTGCACAGCCGGCATATTGGAAGCTTCTTTTATACTGCAGCCTTTTCCATCAGTGCATTGCAGGTCCGATTGTACGTTATCAGACAGTTGCAGCAGAAATTGATGACAGAAAGGTAACACTTACAGATCTGACTAATGGTATTCGCCGTTTTTCAATTGGTCTTGCAAAGAAAGCAATTTTAGCAAATGGCTGTGCTTCTGTTGCTGATACACTTCTTGCTAATACACAGAGTGCGACAACAGCAGGACTTTGGCTAGGAATGCTCTTTTACATGCTTCAGATTTATCTTGATTTTTCCGCATACTCTGATATGGCCATTGGTATGGGACAGATGGTAGGCTTCCATTATCTTGAAAACTTCAATTATCCATACAGCTCAGTGTCTGTACAGGATTTCTGGAGAAGATGGCATATTTCACTTAGCAGCTTTTTCCGTGATTACGTGTATATCCCACTTGGCGGAAGCAGAGGAGGAGATCTTCTGACTGTGCGCAATATGTTCATTGTGTGGGCACTGACAGGAATTTGGCATGGCGCAAGCTGGAACTACATATTGTGGGGACTTTATTTCTTCGTATTTCTTGTATTGGAGCGCTTTGTGTTAAAGAAGGTGCTCGAAAGACTGCCAAGAGCAGTAGGATGGATCTATGCAATGCTTGTAGTATACTTCGGCTGGGTATTATTTAAATTTGAGAATATGGCAGAGCTTGGAAACGTTCTTTCAGGTATGTTTGGCTTTGGTCATATGGCTGGAAATCTTTCCACACTCTATACATTGTTAAATAATATTTTCCTTCTTATTATTTCCATTATCGCAGTATTCCCAATTGGAAAGAATCTGCGTATGGCGGCATATCACTATGAAAATAAAAGGAAAAAGGTTCCAACACTTTTGTACTATTTGGATGCAGTTACACCGGTAATATTGATTTTGCTGTCGCTTTTGGCACTTGTCGGAGACAGCTACAATCCATTCTTGTATTTCCAGTTCTAATTTAAGTCCGAAAGAAAGGTTTGTCATGGATAAAAAAGAAAAAGAAGAATTTATGAAACAAAAACGAGCGGCCTATAAAAAGGCTAGAACGTTTGGATTGTTTTTATTTATTGTGGTAATGGCATTTTGCTGTATTCTCGGATTGATGATTCCTGTTCGTCCAAAGGAATCGGTACTAGAAAAAAGAGAGTTAGCAAAGTTTCCGCAAATTACTGTTTCAGGTGTGTTAGATGGAAGTTACTTTTCTGATATTTCCACATGGTACTCTGATTCCTATCCACTTCGTGATGTGTGGATGTCAGGAAGCAATGCTATGAAAAAGCTTTATGGAATAAAAACAAAGCAGATTGTATCAAATAAGGGCACAGCAGATGAGATTCCAGTTGTGACAAAAAATGAAAATGAAGAGACACCTGAGGCTGTTACAGAAGAATCAGAGCAGGAATCTGTTCAGACAGAAGTAACTACAGCGCTAGCAGAAAGTACACCGGCCAAGGCAACAGCACCGGCACAGATTGTGCTTCCGACAGATGATCCGTCATATTCACTTCCTGCTATTACAGGTCAGACATTAAATGGTGTTTATGTAGAGGGAGATACTGGTTACGGTATGTATTTCTTTAACCAGCAGGCAGCTACAACATATATTGATATGGTTAACCGCACTGCAGATACCTTTGCAGGCACAGCAAATGTGTATACTATGCTTGTTCCAAACAGCGAAGCTTTTTATCTGACAGATGAGGAGCGTGCGCAGTTAGAGCCGGATTGGAGAAACGAGAAGGCGGCAACTGATTATTATGTGGCAAGCTTTAACTCAAATGTTAAAAATATTGATATTTATGATGTGCTTGCAGCGCATACAGATGAGTATATTTATTTTAGAACAGATCACCACTGGACAGGACTTGGTGCATATTATGCTTACACTGCGTGGGCACAGGAAAAGGGCGTAGATGCGCACGCGCTTGAAGAATATGAGCAGGTAACATTCCCAGGCTTTACAGGTTCATATTACACAGAGACGCAGGCAGCAGCAATGGAAGCAAATCCAGATACAGTCATTGCATATAAGCCGCTTACATGTGACAGAATGACATTTACAGATACTGATGGAAATACCTTAAACTGGCCTATCATAAACGATGTATCAGGCTATCGCAGTACACAAAAGTACAGCTGCTTTGCAGCAGGAGATCAGCCATTTAGCTATATTGAAAACCCAAATGTCGCAAATGGACAGGCATGTATTCTTGTAAAGGAATCATATGCAGATGCATTCGTTCCGTATTTAACAGATCATTATCAGTTTATTTACTGGTTTGACTACAGAGAATACAACGGAAATATTACAGAATATATTCGTACTGTCACACAGACAGAGGGAATAAATACGGTCGATATAATGTTCTTAAATGGACTTGATCCAATCAGTTCGATTGAGTCAATGAACCGCTTAAACAGTCTGATGCAGTAACGCACACAGCCGTTAATAGATACGGCGGAAAGGTATGGTTATTTTATTTATGCAGTATTTGATTATTTTTCTGATTTCCATGGTGCCGCTCATTGAGTTAAGAGGTGCAATTCCGTATGCAATCGGATTTAAACTTCCACTATTGCCATCTTACATCATCTGTATCCTTGGAAATATGCTTCCAGTGCCATTTATCTTTTTATTTGCAAGAAAGATTCTCGTGTGGGGAAGTGATAAAAAGTACATTGGCGGCTTCTTCAACTGGTGTCTTAAAAAAGGAGAGAAAGGCGGAAAGAAGCTTCAGGAAAAGGCAGGAAGAGGGCTTTATGTGGCACTGTTTTTGTTTGTAGGAATACCGCTTCCGGGAACAGGCGCATGGACAGGAACACTTGCAGCAAGCCTTCTTGATATGGATTTTAAAAAGAGCACACTTGCTGTTATGTGTGGTGTCGTGCTGGCAGGCATCATCATGGGATTAGTAAGCGGAGGCGTGTTCTCGTTCATTCGGTAAGCTTAAAGGATGCCCACGAATTGCTCCGTTACTTCGTAACTCTCGCAATTCTAAAAACATTCGGATTCGCTGATTTTCTTCGAAAATCGCTGCATTCTCATATTTTAGCGGGTCCCAAGCTCAAAATCCTTGTCGTGCAAGCATGATCGGATTTGTAGCTTTTGACCCTGGCATCCTATGTAGGGGGTATCTCAGCTGAGATATCCCTTCATTGTTTTTAAGGCACTTTTTTCAAGGCGAGAGACCTGTGCCTGGGAAATGTGTATTTCCTGTGCAATCTCCATCTGAGTCTTTCCTTCATAAAAACGCATTTTGATAATGCGCTGCTCCCGCTTAGGGAGCTTTTTTAATGCCTCACAAAGTGCAATCTCCTGAACCCAGTTATCCTCTTTATTTTTCTTATCACTGATTTGATCCATGACATAGAGCGTGTCACCGCCGTCACTGTAAACGGGCTCATAAAGACTGAGCGGACTTTGAATCGCATCAAGCGACTGAATAATTTCCTCGCGGTTGATGCTTGTACGCTCAGCAATCTCGTCAAGAGTTGGCTCACGGTCAAGCTCCCTTGTCAGAGCTTCCCTTGCGGAAACAGTTTTATAAGCGATATCGCGAAGGGAACGAGAGACACGTATACTGTTATTGTCACGCAAAAAGCGTCTTACCTCACCGATGATCATCGGAACTGCGTAGGTTGAAAATTTAACCTGATGACTAAGATCAAAATTGTCAATTGCCTTCATTAAGCCAATGCAGCCGATCTGAAACAAATCATCAATATTTTCACCGCTTGAAGAAAAGCGGCCAATCACACTTAAAACGAGACGTAAATTTCCAGTAATGTAAAGCTCACGTGCCTGTTGATCTCCATTTTTGATTCGGTGGAACAAAGTTTCCTTCTCACTGCTGTCAAGCAGAGGCAACGTTGCCGTGTTGACTCCGCAGATTTCCACTTTGTAGCCTGCCATCTGTATCCTTCCTTTCCGCAGCAGTCGCTGCCGCCATAAATTATGCATTAAAAGGATGCACAGAAAGAAGGGGCTTTATACGCGCGTTTATTGCGAAAGACTTTCGGTGCAGGAAAATACCTTGCAATTAAAAATAAAATTCTGTATGATTATAGTGTGGGGCAGCAAAACGTCCCGTGCTGCAAAGGAGAAAATTATGGATACTGTCTTTTTTGACATGGATGGAACACTGATTGACACAGAAAAATATTATAATGTGTGTTGGTGTGAAGCAATTGCAAAATTTGGTTATACCATTACAAAAGAAGAGGCACTTGACCTTAGAAGTCTTGGCCGGCCGCATGTGTACCGCTTTTTTGAAGAAAAATATGGAAAAGGCTTTCCGTATGATGAAATGCGCGCATATAGAAAAAAGATCATGGAAGAAATGCTTAAACGAGATGGCATTACTGTAAAGCCCGGTGCAAAAGAAATTCTTTTATGGCTAAAAAGCCGTCAGATACGCTGCATGATCGCAACGGCAACTGATCTTGAGCGCACAAACCGTTACCTTGAAATGGCAGGATTGTCATCTTATTTTGACGAAATAATAAGTGCTGTTATGGTAAAAAACGGAAAGCCGTCACCAGATATTTATCAGCTTGCATGTGAAAAAGCAGGCCGTATACCGTCAGATTGTATTGCAATTGAGGATTCGCCAAATGGTGTACGTGCTGCGGCCGCAGCAGGATGCCGTGTTTTCATGATTCCTGACTTAGATGAGCCAGATGAGGCAACGCGCGCGCTGTGCGAAGGAGTTTTTCCTAGTTTGTCAGAGCTTCGCACGCACTTTGTAAAAATTTTGTAAGTTGCAAGTAACCGCTTTCTGCGGTATGATAGAATAATGTAAGGGCGAAAAGCTCTAAAATTTTTTGAAGGGAAGCATATATGGAAGTAAAAGATAGAAAAGATATTGATGTAAAAGATACATGGAACCTTGAAAGCATTTATGCAAACAATGAATTGTGGGAAGAGGATTACGCCGCTCTTGAAAAGGACGCAGCAGAATTTGCAAAGTTAAAGGGGGCAATTGAAGCAGACGTTAGTAAGATCCCGGCAGTTCTCGATGCTTACTATGGACTGCATCGCCGTTTAAGCAAATTAAGTGTTTACGCAAGAATGCGCTTTGATCAGGACACGACAGACAGCACCTACCAGACAATGTCAGCAAAGATCGGCAGCCTTGGCGTAAAGATTGGCGCAGCTAGTGCCTTTGTAGAGCCGGAGATTCTTTCTTACAGCAAGGAGCAGTTAGAAGCTGCAGAAAAAGAAAATGAGCGCACTGCTTATTATGGAAGAAAGATTGAAGAGATGCTTCGCGGACAGGAGCACACATTAGATGCAGAAAAAGAAGAACTTTTAGCTGCAGCAGGAGACATGGCAGAGGCACCAGATGATATTTTCAGCGTGCTAATGAATGCTGATATGAAGTATCCTGATATCGTGCTTGAGGACGGCACACATCTGCCGCTGACAAACAGTACATATATTTCCTACATGGAGTCACCAGACCGTGCAGTAAGAGAAGGTGCATTTAAGACACTTTACGGTCAGATTGCAAGCTTAAAGAATACATTTGCAGCAATATACCGCGGCAACTTAAAGCAGGCAAAATTTTATGCACAGTCAAGAAAATATTCATCAGCACGTGCTATGTATTTGGCAGATTCCAATGTGCCAGAGAGCGTTTATGACAACTTATTAAGTGCTGTTCACGAGGCACTTCCTATGATGTACCGCTACGTTGCTGTTAGAAAGAAAGTGCTTGGCGTAGACAAGCTTCACATGTATGATGTTTACACACCAATCGTTGCCGCACAGAATCAGACATACGAGTTTGAGCAGGCAAAGCAGATGGTGCTTGAGGCATTAAAGCCGATGGGAGAGGATTATCTTTCTCATGCGCGTGAGGGTCTTGAAAACCGCTGGATTGATATTTATCCAAACAAGGGAAAGAAAGGCGGCGCATACTCTTGGGGCTGCTACGACTCACAGCCATTCATACTGCTAAACTACACAAAAAATCTTGACAGCGTATTTACACTGATTCATGAGATGGGTCATTCCATTCATTCCTACTATTCAATAACTGAACAGGATTACGCATACTCTGATTACAAGATCTTTGTAGCAGAGGTCGCTTCTACATGCAATGAGTGCTTATTGATGCATGATCTTTTGAAAAAGACAACAGATAAGGAGCAGAGAAAATATCTGTTAAATCATTATCTGGACAGCTTTAAGGGAACATTGTTCCGTCAGACGATGTTTGCTGAGTTTGAGAAGACTGCACATGATTACTGTGCACAGGGAAAGCCGCTGACAGCAGAAGCATTAAGTCAGATGTATCTGGAATTAAATCAGAAATACTTTGGACCAGATATGGAAAAGGATGAGGAGATTGCATACGAGTGGATGCGTATACCTCATTTCTACACACCATTTTACGTATATCAGTATGCAACAGGATACTCAGCAGCAGTTGCGTTGTCTGCAAAGATCTTAAAGGAAGGAAAGCCGGCAGTAGATGCCTACATGAGCTTCTTAAAGGGCGGTGAGAGCAAAGATCCGATTGATCTTTTAAAGATGGCTGGTGTAGATATGACAACAGAAAAGCCGGTAGCCGATGCACTGGCATTATTTGGAGAGTTAGTAGCAGAGTTGGAAGCACTTGTCTGAAAGGCTGGTGAAACATGACACAATACGAAGCAATAGGCAGACGCCATTCCGTCAGGCGTTTTCAGATGACGGCAATTGATCCGCATATTATGAAGCAGATTAATTGCTTTATTCAGACACTTGCACCGCTGCATCCGCAGGCAGCGTACAGGATCGCCGTTGTGGAGGCATACAATACACAAAAGCATGTTTTTAAAGGCATGTTTTTGGTGCAGGCACCATATTATCTGGTGCTTTCAGCAAAGGATCATCCATTTGCGGCTGTCAATGCCGGATATGTGATGGAGCAGCTGGTTTTATATCTGGTATCAAAGGGCTTTGCTACATGTTATCTTGGAGATGCAAAGTCAAAGCCGGATCTTGACCAGTATCAGCCGATGATTGTTGTGGCATTTGGAAAGGCGGCGGCCACAGCAGTAAAAAAGCCGGCTAGCCGCAAGAAGTTAACAGAGCTTGTGAATCAGCCGCCGGTAGCGCAGCAAAATGCCCGAAAGATTATCGAGGCAGCAAGGATTGCGCCATCTGCATTCAATCTCCAGCCTTGGCGTTTTATGCCGCAGGATGGAAAAATTCATATCTTTATGAAAAAAGAAAGCCTTATGCAGACAAAGCGAATGAAAGAGCTGACGCTTCTTGACATGGGTATTGCTATGTGTCATATGGCGCTTGCGGCAGAAGAACTTTGGCTTGATTGGCGTCTGTCAAGAGAAGATACGTCAAAGGAGCCGATATGGAAGGGCTGCCAATATGTGGCAACACTTTACTATGAGATAAAAAGCTTTTGATTTTGTTTGTTCATAAAATTTTAGCACCGCGCATAAAGTATGTTAGAAAATGCAAAGCGGTGGGTGAATCCTATAAACACAAGTAATAAAGCAAAGAAAATAAGACGAAGCATGATGGCAGGACTGGCAGCATTTGCTGTGGCAATCCTGCTGTTTGCACAGATCGTGTTGTCTGCGGATGAAGCAAAAATGCCAGCGCAGGAATCACTCTATGCCAGATCAGCTGCATTAATTGATGGAGATACTGGCAGACTGCTTTACGGTAAGGAGGAAGATGTGATCCTGCCTATGGCAAGCACGACAAAGATTATGACATGTATTCTTGTGCTTGAGATGATGGAGCCAGAAGAAATATGCACAGCATCTGCCTATGCTGCCTCACAGCCGCAGGTGCATCTTGGCGTGCAAAAAGGCTGGTCATTTCGCTGCGAGGATCTCTTATATTCATTGATGTTAGAAAGCCATAACGATACGGCTGTTATCTTAGCAGAGGCAGCTGCAGGAAGTGTAGAGGGCTTTGCTACATGGATGAATAAAAAGGCAAAAGAGATCGGGCTTAGCCAGACACATTTTGTAACACCAAACGGGTTAGATAATGAGGCACATTATACAACGGCAAGAGAGCTTGCGCTTCTTCTTCGTTATTGCATTCGTACATCGCCAAAAAGCAAAGAATTTTTAAAGATCACGCGTACAGCGCAGTATGAATTTACCGATACGACAGGTGCTTATTCATTTTCAGTGTATAATCATAACGCATTTTTGCAGATGATGGACGGTGCACTGACAGGGAAGACAGGATTTACAGGAAAAGCAGGGTATTGTTATGTCGGTGCCCTAGAAAGAGATGGGCGTCTTTATATAGTATCACTTCTTGCATGCGGTTGGCCGGGAAATAAAAGCTATAAATGGGCTGATACAAAAAAGCTTATGAACTATGGGCTGTCAGCTTATGAAACCAAAAAGCTTGAGACACCGACAGTACCCAAAATGAGCGCATCAGTTATTGATGGTGTATATGACTGGACTAAGCAGACAAAGTCACAGGTAAAGTTAATCTGTCCCGATGCACCAGATAAATATCAGGTGCTTGCAAAAGATGGAGAGAAAATTGAAATTCAAATCAGAGCCAGAAAAGAGCTTGCATCGCCCGTATTAGAAGATGAAGTTTGCGGTGAAGTCTCCTTTTGGCTTAGTGAGGTATGTTTAGGTACATATCCAATTTATCCGGAACAGGCAGTAGACAGACGCGCATTTGTCTGGTATATTATGCGTGTACTTTCTTTGCTGCTGTAATTTGTAGAAAAATCAGGCGGTATAAGGTGAGTAGATTAAATAGAGAAAAAAAGTTGATGGTTGTATTTCCTACAACGACAGATGCCATGCATATGCAGCAGGCAGCCACAAAGTATAAGCTTCCAGGTCGCATGATACCGCTTCCGGGCGGAATAGAGGCTGGATGTGGGCTTGCATGGTGCACATTGCCAGAACAAAAAAATATGCTTGAGGCATTGACAGAAGAGCTTGGAATTAACACACAAGGTTTTTTTGAAAAGGAATGGTGAAAGGAACAATGATGAGAAATTGGAAATTGAGAAGCAGTGTAATTGTACTTGCAGCAGTAATGATGGCTTCGTCAGGCTGCGGCAAAAAAAATAATGATACAGCAAGTCTTCCGCAGCTGCCAAGCCAGACACAAACACAAACAATTGAGCAGACTATACCTGTAACGACAGAGGAAGAAGCAATTCCAGTTCCGGTAGCGCCAGGAGAAGTGAATGTATCGTCATCTTCGTCAGCAAGCGCGTCAAGCTTGGCAGCTGCATCGTCACAGGCTGTACAGGCAGAAGATGGCTACGAGCCGCGAGATGAAGAAGTTTATGCGACACAAAAGGTTAATATTCGCGAGGCAGCTTCGACAGATGCAGCAAAGGCAGGCTCTCTTGAGGCGGGTGCATCCATTCACAGAATAGGCTACACTGCAGAGTGGAGTAAGGTAGAATATAACGGTACAACATGTTACATTGCAAGTGAATATCTTTCAGATAAGGCACCAGAAACTGTAAATCAGCAGGTACAGGCACCAAGCGCAGCTACAGAGCTTTGGAGTGGTGATTTAAGTACACTCAGTACAAATGAGTTCAGCGGAATTGCAGACTATAGGGATCGCGATGCGTTAAATGTTCCGAATGGATGCTATTACTTAAAGAAGCTGTATGGAAAGTATAATGCAAAGTTTATTGAAGATACATCAAAGAAAGTAATTTATCTTACTATGGACGAGGGATATGAGGCAGGCTTTACACCTCAGATTCTTCAGACACTTCGCGAGAAGAACGTAAAAGCAACCTTCTTTGTCACAAAAGAATTTTATGACAGCAATCCAGAGTACATTAAACAGATGATTGATGAAGGTCACACTGTAGGAAATCACACCTGCAACCACAAGAATATGCCATCGCTTTCACTTGAGGAGCAGACAAACGAGATCATGGTTCTTCACAACCTGGTTAAAGACAACTTTGGTTACGAGATGAAGCTGTTTAGATTCCCAGAGGGTTCTACAAGTGAGCAGTCATTAGGTCTTGTAGAAAGCCTTGGCTACCAGAGCGTATTCTGGAGCTTCCACTATTTAGATTACAACTCCGATGCTCAGAAAGATCCGGCAGAGACATTGCAGCTTTGCATGGACAGCATTCATCCTGGTGCAATCTATCTGCTTCATGCAAAGTCAGCGACAAACACACAGATCCTTGGAGAATGGATCGATGCAGTGCGCGCCGCAGGCTATGAATTTGGAGGTGGACTGCCGACTACGTGGTAACCATAAAAAAATCCCCTGATAGAGGATAAATCCTCTACCGGGGGATTTTTTGTGTGTTTAAAATTTGAGTGATCTTATTTACTTCTCTGCGCGAAGGAATGCCTCGTATCCGCGGCATGTCTCGTAAACGTCGATCTTACTTACAACTTCCCACGGTGCGTGCATGTTAAGAACCGGAACGCCACAGTCGATAACTTCCATGTTCAGGTTTGCAAGGATATAAGCGATAGTTCCGCCGCCTCCCTGGTCAACCTTTCCAAGCTCGCTAGTCTGGAAGAATACGCCTGCATCGTCCATTACCTTTCTAAGGTAAGCGATATACTCTGCATTAGCATCATTGCAGCCGCTCTTTCCGCGAGCACCGGTATACTTATTGAATGTGAAGCCTCTTCCACAGAAAGCACTGTTCTTTCTCTCATTTACCTCTGGGTAATTTGGATCAAATGCAGCACTTACGTCAGATGAGAGCATCTTGGAGTTTTGCAGACAGCGGCGAAGAATAAGATCGCTGTATGATGCGCTAGTCAGTGCAATAAGCTCAGCAACGATATTCTCGAAGAAACGGGAATGCATACCAGTAGCACCGTTGCTTCCAACCTCTTCCTTATCAACAAGCAGACAGCAGCTTGTATGTACAGGATTCTCTACCTTAAGCATAGCAGCAAGAGAAGTGTAGGAGCATACACGGTCATCATGGCCATAGCCCATGATCATGCTGCGGTCAAGTCCGTAATCTCTTGCAGGACCAGCCGGAACGATCTCAAGCTCAGAAGACAGGAAATCTTCTTCCTCAATGTCATACTTTTCCTTTAACATAGAAAGGATCAGCTCCTTAACAGGCTCCTTGCAGTCATCAGCAGCATTCATAACAGGACGGCTTCCAACAGTCAGATTTAACTTCTCGCCCTCGATTGCCTTAGAGAGAGTCTTTGCCATCTGATCACCAGATAAGTGAATCAAAAGATCAGAGATACCAAGTACCGGATCAGACGGATCCTCACCGATTACAACATTGACAACAGTACCGTCTTTCTTTGCAACAACGCCGTGAAGAGCAAGCGGAAGAGCAACCCACTGATACTTTTTGATTCCGCCATAGTAGTGTGTATCAAGAAGAGCAAAATCCTCATCCTGATAAAGCGGATTCTGCTTAACATCAATACGAGGAGAGTCAATGTGTGCACCAAGGATATGCATACCCTTTTCCATAGGCTCAGTACCAACTACAAATAAAGCAATTGTCTTGCCCATGTTGTTAGCATAAACCTTATCGCCAGCCTTTAATGGTGTACCAGCCTCGATACAGTCATTTAAGTTCTTGTATCCAGCAGCCTCAGCCAGACGAATACTTTCCTCTACGCACTCACGCTCTGTCTTGCAGTCGGAGATGAATTTGATATAATCAGTGCAGAGTGCATTTACCTGTGCGAGCTTTGCTTCATCGCAGGATTTCCATGCATTTTTACGTTCCATAACAAATACTTCCTTTCTTTTTGGGAAAACATAGAGTATCCCTTATCATTCTTATTCATTATACCATAGGAAATGAAGTTTGTCTTATTAAAAGTACAAAAAATTGCAAATTCTTGTTGAATTATTTGCTCAAAAACGATACAATGTTAAATGGCAGAAGATGGTTTTAACCATTAGAATAAAAAATTAAACGGAGGACGAATATGAGTACAACATCACAGAATTCAGCAAGCAGCCGTATAAGTGCTTTGCTTGATGACAACAGTTTTGTTGAGATCGGCGGATCAGTTACTGCCAGAAATACCGATTTCAATTTGCAGAACAAAGAAACACCTGCAGATGGAGTATTAACAGGATATGGTACTATTGATGGTGCCCTTGTCTATGTTTACAGCCAGGACGCAACTGTTCTGGGCGGTTCCATCGGAGAAATGCACGCAAAGAAGATTGTAAAGCTTTACAGCCTTGCAATGAAGGTAGGTGCACCGGTAATCGGTCTGGTAGACTGTGCAGGAATGAGATTAGAGGAGGCTACCGATGCATTAGAGGCATTTGGTAAGCTGTATGAGTGCCAGGCACTTGCATCTGGCGTAGTTCCACAGATCACAGCAGTTTTCGGAACCTGCGGCGGCGGTATGGCAGTAGTTCCGGCTCTGACTGATTTCACATTTATGGAGGCAAAGAACGCAAAGCTGTTCGTTAATTCTCCAAATGCATTAGAGGGCAACAAGACTGAGAATACAGCAAACGCAGCATTCCAGAGCAGCGAGGCTGGTATGGTAGATGTAGTTGCACAGGAAGATGAGCTGTTAGAGAGCATCCGCACCTTAGTAAGCATTCTGCCGGCAAACAACGAGGATGACATGTCCTACAGCGAGTGCACAGATGACTTAAATCGTGCATGTACAGATCTTGAAGCATCAGCAGCAGATCCGGCACTTAGCCTGCCAATGATCTCTGATGATAACTTCTTCTTCGAGGTAAAGAAGGATTACGCAAAGGATATGGTAACTGGCTTTATCCGCTTAAACGGAAACACCATCGGCGCAATTGCAAACCGTACTGCTTTATATGACGAAGAGGGCAAGGAGGCTGAGACCTTCGACGGTACCTTAAGCGCAGAGGGTGCTGAGAAGGCAGCAGAGTTCGTAAACTTCTGTGACGCATTCTCCATCCCAGTTTTAACACTGACAAATGTTACCGGATACAAGGCAACAAAGTGCCAGGAGAAGAGAATCGCAAAGGCAGCTGCAAAGCTGATTTATGCATTCCATGATATGACTGCTCCAAAGGTAAATGTAATCGTAGGCGCAGCAAACGGAACAGCATCCTTAGCAATGAACAACAGTGCAGATATGACATATGCATGGCCGCAGGCTACCATCGGCATGATGGATCCAGTAAGTGCAGCAAAGATCATGTATGCAGATGAGATTGCAAAGGCAGATGATAAGAATGCTCTTATAAGCGAGAAGGCAGCAGCTTACGCTAAGCTTCAGGCAAGTGCAGAGTCTGCAGCTAAGAGAGGTTATGTAGACAGCATTATCGCTCCGGAAACTACAAGACAGATCGCTGCAGCAGCATTTGAGATGCTGTTCACAAAGAGAGAGGACCGTCCGGCAAAGAAGCACGGTACCGTTTAATCCAGAAACACAGTACCGTGTGAACACATCGCGGATTAATGATCCCCTATGTGTGTACGGGGTGGAATGAGAGGTAGATATGAAAAGAAAGTTAGCAGTATTATTAAGTGTGCTGCTGTGTGCGTTTGGGCTGACTGCCTGCTCCTCATCCAGTGCTTCTGATACAGCAAGTGAGGACATGGCTGTCTACAAGACAGAGGCAGTTGCACTCATTGATACACTTGTAAATGAGCAGAAAACACTTGACGAGTTAAAGGCTGAGGCAAATGACGAGGATGAGGCCGCTGCATTTGAGGCTGGTTTTTCAGCGTGGGAAGATGCAAAGGAAGAACTCGGCGCAGTTAGCGAGATCAAAGAGGATTCTGCTGATGTCAGCTACGAAAACCAGAACAAGCTTTATGTTGTCAGTGTAGACGGAACCTTTGACAAGCGTGATGCAGTTGTCACTGTTACCTTTGATAAGAAGGGAAATTTAAGTTCTGTTGCATTCAACGGTGTTTATACACTGGGTGAGAAGATGTCAAAGGCAGCCTTAAATACCATTATGGGTCTGGCAGTCGTATTCGTTATGCTGATCTTCATCAGCTTGATCATCTACTGCTTCAAGTTTATCCATGAGGCAGAGGAAAGAGCAGCTGCAAAGAAGAAGGCTTCAGAGCCTGCTCCGGCACCTGCACCAGTAGTAGAAGAAACAGTAGAAGAAGAGGACGATCTTGAGCTTGTAGCTGTTATTGCAGCAGCAATCGCAGCAAGCGAAGGTACCGATCCGAATGGTCTGGTAGTTCGTTCTATTAAGAGAGTTGGCAAGACAAACAACTGGAAAAGAGCATAAAAGCAGCCGCAAAGCGGCAGAAGGAGATTAAGATGAAAAATTATACCATTACTGTAAATGGCAATGTATATGAAGTAACTGTTGAAGAAGGAACCGGATCCGCAGCAGCTGCAGCACCAAAGGCAGCTCCTAAGGCAGCACCGAAGGCTGCTCCAAAGGCAGCAGCACCGGCTGGCGCACAGGGTGCTGTAAAGATCAGCGCTCCAATGCCAGGTAAGATTCTTGGTGTTAAGGCAAACGCTGGTGACGCTGTAAAGAAGGGTCAGGTAATCGTTGTTCTTGAGGCTATGAAGATGGAGAATGATATCGTAGCACCTCAGGATGGAACCGTAGCTTCTATCAATGTAACAGCAGGACAGTCCGTTGAGTCTGGCGCAGTACTTGCTACAATGAACTAATGAAGCTCCTACGTAAGTAGGTGAATCCTGCATATGCAGGAAATATACGGGAGGTATTAGACAATGAGTTATGTAACTGAAACATTAGGCAATCTAATCCACCAGACCGCGTTCTTCAATCTGTCATGGGGCAACCTGTTAATGATCCTTGTTGCACTGGTATTCTTATACCTGGCAATCAAGAAGGGATACGAGCCGTTACTGCTTGTGCCGATTGCATTCGGTATGCTGCTTGTTAACATGTATCCGGAAATCATGGCAAACCCGGAAGACACTTCAAACGGTGTTGGAGGATTACTGCATTATTTCTATATTCTGGACGAGTGGAGTATTCTGCCGTCTCTGATCTTCATGGGTGTTGGTGCGATGACTGACTTCGGTCCGCTGATCGCAAACCCAATCAGCTTTTTGATGGGTGCTGCTGCACAGCTTGGTATCTACCTGGCTTACTTTATGGCAATCCTTATGGGATTCTCTGATAAGGCAGCTGCAGCAATCTCTATCATTGGCGGTGCTGACGGCCCGACCTCTATCTTCCTTTGCGGTAAGTTAGGACAGACACAGTACATGGGACCAATCGCCGTTGCTGCATATTCTTACATGTCTCTTGTTCCGATCATTCAGCCGCCGATCATGAAGGCACTGACTACAGAGAAAGAGAGAAAGATCAAGATGGAGCAGCTTCGTCCAGTATCAAAGCTGGAGAGAATCCTGTTCCCGATCATCGTAACAATCGTTGTTGTTTTGATTCTTCCAAGTACTGCACCGCTTATCGGTATGCTTATGCTTGGTAATTTGTTCCGCGAGAGTGGTGTTGTTAAGCAGCTTACTGAGACAGCTTCCAACGCACTTATGTATATCGTAGTTATCCTTCTTGGTACTTCTGTAGGTGCATCCACCAGTGCAGAGGCATTCTTAAAGATGGATACCTTAAAGATCGTTGCACTTGGTATGATTGCCTTCGCATTTGGTACCGCAGGCGGTGTCCTTCTTGGAAAGCTTTTGTGCAAGGTTACAAAGGGCAAGATCAATCCGCTTATCGGTTCAGCAGGTGTATCTGCCGTTCCGATGGCAGCGCGTGTATCACAGAAGGTTGGTTCAGAGGCAGATCCGAGCAACTTCCTTTTGATGCATGCAATGGGACAGTATTCCAATGCCCCGACTGTGGCAAGCGTTGCGGCAGGTACGTTTATGGCAATATTTGGAGTATAAAGTTCACTCGTCAGACTGTTGTGCAGGGATCTCATGCTTGCATGAAGATCCTGCATAACGGACTGACGAAGGGAGCGACCGGTCATGAACAAAACAAGAACTGCGAAGCAGTGATAGCGCGATAGCGCGGTTTTGTGAATGGGAGCGAGTGAACTTTATTTAAAAACACGTATACTGATAAAATTTGGAGGTAATATAATGGCAGAGCAAGTAAAAAGGCCAGTAGGAATTACAGAGACGGTCTTAAGAGATGCGCATCAGTCTCTGATGGCAACTAGAATGACCACAGAGCAGATGCTTCCAATCGTTGAGAAAATGGATCAGGTAGGATACCACTCCGTAGAGTGCTGGGGTGGCGCTACATTTGATGCCAGCCTTCGTTTCCTGAAGGAAGATCCGTGGGAGAGACTGCGTAAATTAAGAGCAGGCTTCAAGCATACAAAGCTGCAGATGCTGTTCCGTGGACAGAACATCTTAGGCTACAATCACTATGCAGATGACGTAGTAGAGTACTTCGTACAGAAGTCAGTTGCAAATGGTATGGATATCATCCGTATCTTCGACTGCTTCAACGATCTGCGTAACTTAAAGACAGCAGTAAACGCAACAAAGGCAATCAAGAAGGAGAACCCAAATGCTGAGGCACAGATCGCACTGTGCTACACCCTTGGTGATGCTTACACACTTGATTACTGGAAGAAGATTGCAAAAGAGATCGAGTCCATGGGTGCAGATTCTATCTGTATCAAGGATATGGCAGGTCTTCTTGTTCCGTATAAGGCAACTGAGCTTGTTACAGCTCTTAAGAGCGCAACAAAGCTTCCAATTCAGATTCATACCCATTACACCTCTGGTGTTGCATCCATGACATATATGAAGGCAGTTGAGGCTGGCGCAGATGTTATTGATACAGCAATGAGCCCATTAGCTATGGGTACCAGCCAGCCGGCTACTGAGGTTATGGTAGAGACCTTCAAGGGAACTCCATACGATACAGGTCTTGATATGAAGCTTCTGGGAGAGATCGCTGACTACTTCCGTCCGATCCAGGAGGAAGCTCTTAAGTCTGGCCGCATCAACCCGAAGGTTATGGGCGTTAACATCAAGACTTTGATGTATCAGGTACCGGGCGGTATGCTTTCCAACCTGGTTAGCCAGTTAAAGGAAGCAGGCGCTGAGGACAAGTACTATCAGGTACTTGAGGAAGTTCCGAGAGTACGTAAGGACTTCGGAGAGCCGCCGCTTGTTACTCCGTCTTCTCAGATCGTTGGTACTCAGGCAGTTCTTAATGTTCTTCAGGGCGAGAGATACAAGATGATGACCAAGGAGTCCAAGAAGATTTTAAGAGGTGAGTTTGGACAGACTGTTAAGCCATTTAACAAGGAAGTTCAGAAGAAGGCAATCGGAGACGAGAAGCCGATCACTTGCCGTCCGGCAGATCTGATCAAGCCACAGTTAGACAAATTCCGCAAGGAGGCAGCTCAGTATATCCAGCAGGACGAGGATGTACTGACCTATGCACTGTTCCCGCAGGTTGCTACTGAGTTCTTCAAGTATCGTGAAGCACAGCAGACAAAGGTAGATCCAGCTGCTGCAGATACAAAGAATAAGGCATACCCGGTATGATACTAGAGTCGAAAAGTCACAAGCTGATCATGCTTGCATGAAGAAGCTTGTGACCTTGAGACTCGTAAAAACATGAGGATGCAGCGATTTTCGAAGAAAATCAGCGAATCCGAATGTTTTTAGAATTGCGAAAGATGCGAAGCAGCGGAGCAATTCGTGAGTATCAATAAAGTAAAATAAAGAACAAGGGACTCTTGGAAAACAAGGGTCCCTTTTTTGAAAAAAGGATTGTGTGAAAATTTTTTATGAGCAAAGTAATAGTAATAGGCGGCGGTGCCGCTGGAATGATGGCTGCATTAAAGGCAGCCGAGAATGGTCATGACGTGACACTGCTTGAGAAAAATGAAAAGCTTGGAAAAAAGCTTTTTATCACAGGAAAGGGTCGATGCAACGTGACAAATGCCTCCGATATGGAGACAATCATGAGCCAGATTGTGACAAATCCACGTTTTCTTTACAGTGCGTTTTCTGACTGCAGCAACACAGATGTCATGGAACTTATTGAAAACGGTGGATGTCCGCTTAAGATAGAAAGAGGTCAGCGCGTATTCCCAGAGTCAGATAAGTCCTCTGATATAATAAGCTGCTTTTCACGCCTTTTAAAAAAGGCTGGCGTAGAAATTATATTAAATAAGGAAGTAACGCATATCATCACCGAAGAAGGACGTGCAGCAGGCGTGTCACTTTCCGATGGAAAAAAAATAAGCGCCGATGCCATAGTGCTTGCAACAGGAGGTCTTTCCTATGCGTCAACAGGCTCCACGGGAGACGGACACCGCATGGCAAGAGAGCTTGGTCATACAGTGACACCATGCTTTCCGGCATTAGTGCCAGTTAACACAAAAGAAGACTGGTGCCGCACACTGCAGGGACTGTCACTTAAAAATGTTACCTTCACTGTAAAAGACGGCAAAAAGAAGCTGTATGAGGATTTTGGAGAGATGTTGTTCACTCATTTTGGCATCAGCGGACCACTTGTATTAAGTGCAAGCAGTAAAATCGTCAAAAAGCTTGATAAAAATCCGCTTTCAGCTTTTATAGACTTAAAGCCGGCGCTTACAGACGAGCAGCTTGATGCAAGACTTTTGCGAGACTTCTCACAGGAAAAAAATAAGCAGTTTAAAAATGCATTAAATGGCTTATTCCCGGCAAGACTAGCAGAGCAGATCGTCATTTTGTCAGGCATAAATCCAGACAAGGAAGTAAACGCCATCACAAAAGAAGAGCGTGCCCATCTTGTTTCTTTAACCAAAAATCTCCCATTGACCATTCTTAGTGTCAGGAGTTATAATGAAGCTATTATCACGCAGGGCGGTGTCAAAGTGCAGGAAGTACAGCCAAAGACCATGGAGTCAAAGCTTGTACAGGGACTGTATTTTGCAGGAGAACTACTAGACATTGATGCCCTCACAGGGGGCTACAACCTGCAGCTTGCATGGTCCACGGGAAGCCTGGTAGGGGATAGTATTGTATAAATACGTGAATAGCGTGACAAACACTTCACCGAAACGCCTCGCAGAAGAATCGTAAAAAGAAAAGGAGACAAACAAATGGGTTTTAACATCGCAATTGATGGTCCGGCAGGAGCCGGAAAAAGCACCATCGCAAAGCTTGCAGCAAGCGAGCTTTCCTATATATATGTAGATACAGGCGCCATGTACCGCGCAATCGGTCTGTATGTATATCGTAAGCATGTGCCAGAAGAAGATACAAACGCTATTGGAGAGACTGCGAAAGAGACAGAAGTTTCCATTCGTTATATCGACGGTGAGCGCCATGTATATTTAAATGGTGAGGATGTAAGTGAAGAGATCAGAAAAGAGCATATTGGCCATATGGCATCTGTAGTTGGCGCAGTGCCTGCTGTAAGAGAGCATCTCTTATCACTTCAAAGACAGATTGCACAGGAAAATGATATCATCATGGATGGAAGAGACATTGGTACATGTATTCTTCCTAATGCAGATGTAAAGATCTTTCTGACAGCAAGTGCCGAGGAAAGGGCAAGAAGACGCTACTTAGAGCTGCAGTCAAAGGGCGATAATACGCCATATGACGTTGTGCTTGCCGATATTAAAGAGCGCGACTACCGTGACACGCACAGAGATATCGCACCGTTAAAGCAGGCTGAGGATGCTGTATACCTTGATACGTCAAACATGACAATTGAAGAAGCAGCAGCAAAGGTAGTAGAGCTTGCAAAGGCGGCACGCTGATGGAAGTAATTCTTGCAAAAAGCGCGGGCTTTTGCTTTGGCGTGCGCCGCGCAGTAAACGAAGTTTATCGTTGTCTTGAGGAAGAAAAGGATACACCAATCTATACCTTTGGTCCAATCATCCACAACGATGAAGTGGTCAACGATTTAAAGAATAAAGGTGTGCAGGTAGTTGACACATTAGAGTCGCTTGCAGCACTTAAAAAGGGCATTGTCATAATCCGCTCCCATGGTGTTGGCCGTGACACCGAAACAAAGATGCGTGAGCTTGGCATGCGTGTTATTGACATGACATGTCCGTTTGTAAAAAAGATTCACCGTCTTGTAGAAGAAAAGTCAAAAGAAGGCTACCAGATCGTCATAGCCGGAAATCCTGTGCATCCAGAGGTTGTAGGCATTGTAGGATGGAGCACAGACGGCGCATCAGTTGTAAAAGATGCGGAAGAAGCACAAAAGCTGGTATTAGACCCTAAAAAACCCGTTTTTGTGGCAGCACAAACGACATTTCACTACATTAAATTTCAAAATATAGTTGACCAATTAGAAAAAAAAGAGTACAATATAAATTGCGTTAACACTATCTGCAATGCAACCAGAAACCGGCAGGAGGAAGCAGCCAGTCTCGCAGCCTCAGTAGATGGCATGCTGGTCATAGGTGGGAGTCATAGCTCCAACACGCAGAAGCTGTTTGAAATATGCAAAAAAGAATGTAATAATACCCATTACATACAAACCGCTGAGGACCTAGACACCAATTGGTTTTTGACAGCAGACAGGGTGGGTGTTACAGGAGGGGCATCAACCCCGAATATAATCATTGAGGAGGTTCTACACCATGTCAGACGAATTCGGACAATTATTAAGTGAGCAGAAAGAAGTTGCAATTAGCCAGGGCGCAGTTGTATCCGGTCAGGTTATTGCAGTAAAGGAAGACGAGATTGTCCTAAATATAGGATATAAAGCAGATGCTGTCATTAGCCGCAACGAATTTACCAACATCCCGAATGCAAATCTGTGCGACCTTGTAAAGGTTGGCGATGAGATCGAGGCTAAGGTTGTTAAGATGAACGACGGCGAGGGCCAGGTTCAGCTTTCTGTACGCAAGCTGCAGGCAGAGAGAGGAAGCAAGGTTCTTGAGGACGCATTCGAGAACAAGACTGTATTAAAGGCAGTTGTTACTGAGATCTCCACTGGTGGATTAAGCGTAGTAGTTGATCAGACCAGAGTATTTATCCCGGCAAGCCTTGTATCCGATGTATACGAGAAGAATCTTGAGAAGTACAAGGGACAGGAAGTTGAGTTTATCGTTACTGAGTTCAACCCGAAGAAGCACAGAATTATCGGTAACTGCAAGGAGCTGATCATCGAGAAGAAGAAGAAGATGCAGGAAGAGCTCTTCGCAAAGCTTGAGGTTGGTCAGACCGTTGAGGGTACTGTAAAGAACGTTACAGATTTCGGTGCATTCGTAGATTTAGGCGGAGCAGATGGTCTGCTTCACATTTCTGAGATGAGCTGGGGCCGTATCGAGAATCCTAAGAAGGTATTCAAGAGTGGTGATAAGGTTAAGGTTCTTGTAAAGGCAATCGATGGAAATCGTATCGCACTGAGCATGAAGTTCCCGGAGGAGAATCCGTGGAAGGATGCAGAAGAGAAGTTTGCAGTAGGTACTGTTGTTACTGGTAAGGTAGCACGTATGACTGACTTCGGTGCATTCGTAGAGTTAGAGTCAGGTGTTGATGCACTGCTTCACGTTTCTCAGATTTCCAGAGAGCGCGTAGAGAAGCCACAGGATGTTCTGTCCATCGGTCAGGAAATCACCGCAAAGGTAGTAGACCTGAACGTAGATGCAAAGAAGATCAGCCTGAGCATGAAGGCTCTTGCAAACGATGAGGATCAGGAATAATCCGTAAGAAATACATCAAATAAAATGAATTTAAAAAGACCGGGTAGAAAAAACTACCCGGTCTTTTTTGATTAAAGCAAGCGGTTCAAGAAAATAATTCCGGTGGTGCTTCCTGCGCCTCCTCAGAAGGAACAGGTACAGCACATCTCAGTGCATCTTCGAGTACATTATGTGCATAGGCGAGAATAAAATCAGGATCAGCTATATATTCTGTAAAAAGCTGCTTGGAAGAATACTCCTCCTTATAAAGATCAAACATATCCTCATGCGAGAGCGGAAGAAAAGTACTGCTTTTCTTTGTGTAGCAGGTAGAAGCACTTGCCTGAACACGATGCTCCGGGTCTACATATTGGCCGACCTTCTTATGAACAGCGCGGTCCTCATCAGGAAGATAATAATAATCCTTATAATTATCAAAGAAATACTTTAATTCCCCGACAAAAGCACGAATCTCAATAATGATCTGGTTCGCACGGATCGATAAACGGCAAAGCGGCAGCTCACGCGTCACAGCTACCGGGACCTTAACAGAACAGTCCACCACAATAGTAAGAGAGGACGATGCAGTGCTTAACGAATAGCCGGCAAGTGTCCACTCACTGCGGAATATATCAAGATAAGACAAAAGCGGCATAATCTGAGGAAGAGCCTTTAAATCATCCTCATTGTGAAGAAGAAGCACCTGATAAAGACGCTTATCACCAGTCTCAAGATAATCATGATAAACAGCGATCATCTCCTTGCCGGTGGCCTGATCTAGTCTTGAAATATTTAAATAGCTTTCAAGTGTTGCAAGTTTTAAGTTCTCAAGCTGCAGAAGTGTCTTTACAGGACGCAGGTGGCGGTACAGATCAAAGCTGCGAATATTGTCAAGCACATCAGTATTAAGGCCGTAGGCAGCAGCACATTTCTTTAAAAAAGGAAGATCAAAGGTTTCGCCATTAAAAGAAACAATAACCTGATAATTTTTTATAAAAGAAAAAAAGTCCTCAAGGATCTCCTGCTCAGAATTAAGCGAATCAGAAAACCACTGTCTGATATGCCACTCCATCTGCTGATGATAGACTGCACCAATCAGATAAATAGAAGAGGTGGCAGGTGTGAGTCCTGTCGTCTCAATATCAAGAAATACAAGATCCTTTAAGGGTGCAATCGCATGAGAATCATAAAATTGCGGGATCGAAAACGTTTTGCTTATAACAACCATTGAAATTCCCCCGTTATATAAAAATCACATTAAATACAAATCTTAAAAATTTCTTACATTATAGCATAAGAGAGGAAAGAAGTCAAACCTATTCCTATTATGTGATTTGCAGTAAACAGTGATATATATATGAATTATGATTATAGATAATTACAACAAAAATGAAAAAAATCATAAGAAAATATGAAAAAAAAACAAAAATGGTACTTTACAAAGTGTTTGAAATGTGCTACTGTTTAAGTAAGCAAAAAAAGCATGTTCATCAGTTCAGCTGGAAACAGTGAAAACTTGGAAGGAGTATGGAATATGCAGGGAGATGACAGCAAAGAGGGCAAAGACAGCAAGCGTTTAAGTCGCGCAGAGCTTCTTGAAATGCTTATTGAGCAGTCAAAAGAAGTCGAGTCACTTAAAAAGAAGGTTGACGAGCTTCAGAAACAGCTTGATGATCGAACGATTCAGTTGCAGCAGACAGGTTCGATTGCAGAAGCAGCTCTCGCATTAAACGACATATTCAAAGCTGCAGATCAGGCAGCATCCCAATACATCGAAAGTATAAAGCGTATGGAGCATGAAAAGAATGTAGAGTTCCAGGCGCTTCGCCAGAAGACACTTGATGCATGTGCTGTGATGAGAGAAGATACACAGGAGTATTGCAGACGGCTTCGTTATGAGAGCGAGGCAAAAAGAGACGCGCTGTATGCTCAGTTAGAAAAAGAAAAAGAAGAGATCGAGAAAAACAATTCTAGTGAAGGCAGCGATCCAAGCACAAGGACGTGCCTTGAGACATCTCCCAGTGTAGGTGGAGGTGTCTCATGAAAAAAAATAAAAAACAACCACTTGAAGTGCCGCCGATAGAGACTCTTGAAAAAGAGCTTCACAGAGAGCTTTACAAAAAGAGCTACAGGAGCACGCTTCGAAGCACGGTTTATACACTCATTACAGTGGCGGCAGTAGCAGTACTGGTAGCTACTTTGGTGTTACCTGTTTTACAGATCTATGGTACGTCCATGACGCCGACCTTATCAGATGGAGACATAGTTGTCTCCGTTTCTGGTTCGGAATTTGAAGCGCAGGACATAATTGCATTTTACTACAATAATAAGATCTTAGTAAAACGTGTGATTGCAACAGCAGGACAGTGGGTAGATATCGACGAAGAGGGAAATGTTTCAGTTGACGGAACACCCCTCGATGAGCCATACGTATTTGAAAAGGCGCTTGGCGAATGCGATATAGACTTGCCATATCAAGTGCCTGAAGGAAGAGTATTTGTTATGGGTGATCATCGAAGCGTTTCAGTTGACAGCAGAAGCACATCTGTCGGATGTGTGGCACAGGAGCAAATTGTTGGAAAATTAGTATTTTGTGTCTGGCCATTTACAAACTTTGGCCAGATCAAGTAGGAGAAAGGGGGCGTCTGTTTTGGAAAATCCGTTAAGAAAACAGATTCGTTCAATCATGAAGGATCATAAGAAACGTCAAATGTGGTATCGAATAGTCACCACACTGGCGGTTGTTGTTGTGTTTGTAACGACATATATGCTGATTCTACCAGCTATAACGATGGAAAACAAAGCAGAGTGCGGTATTACAGAGCACAAACACGACGCAAACTGTTACAGCTCGCATTATGAGAAGGAGAAAGAGCTTGCCTGTACGACAGATTCACTAGGTGTACATAAGCATACAAATGCCTGCTACGATGCAGAGCATAAGCTGATCTGCGGTTATGCAGACTTTGTGATTCATGAACATGACGCATCCTGCTACGACAAAGACGGCAATCTAGTATGTACCATTCCAGAGCATAAGCTGCATCAGCACACACCAGAGTGCTATCAGATGCAGAAGCAGCTAGTTTGCACACAGGAAGAGTCCGTTGGTCATACTCATACGCCTGAATGCTACACAAAACAGCAGGGCGCATTAATCTGCGGCAAAGAAGAGCATACACACGGCGAAGGCTGCTACGATGCAGAAGGCAATTTAATCTGCACACTAGAAGAGCATACGCACAGTGACGAATGCTACGAGTGGAATGACGTACTGACATGTACGATTCCAGAAAGCGCAGGTCACACACACAGCGAAGCCTGCTATCAGAATGTGCAGGTACTAATCTGCGAAGAGCCAGCCGAGCTTCATACACACACAGCAGAGTGCTACAAAGACGGCGTACTCGCATGTGGAAAGCTAGAATTAAAAGAGCATAAGCACAGCGAAACATGTTTCACAGAAAAGCAGGTTCTCGTAGAGACATTAATCTGTGACAGAGTAGAGCATGTACATACAGACGAGTGCTACAAAAAGAGCACCGAAGAAACAGCGACCAGTGAAGCAGTAACCGCTGAAGAAGCTTCCAGTCAGGTTGAAGAGACTTCCACCGAAGAGGCTTCAACAGAGGAAAATAGTTCTGAAGAAGCAAGTATAGAGGAAACTTCAACAGAGGAAACTAGCAGCCAGATCGAAGAGGCTTCAAGTGAGGCAGACACCGATGCAGAAGAAACAAGCCTTGAGGCAGAAAGCGAAGAAGAAAGCTCAGAGGAAGAGAGTTCTGAAGAGGAGAGCTTCGAAGAGACTTCTACTGAGGAAACATCTGAAGAAGAGCTGACAAGCGAAGAAGCATCTACCGAGGAAACATCTGAAGAAGAGCTGACAAGCGAAGAAGCATCTACTGAAGAAAACACTTCAGAGGCAGAAGAGGAGAGTAGTGAGCTTCCACAGCTTACAGGCATTTGGCCGCAGGATATGATAGCGGTAGCAAGTGCTTTGGTAGGAAGCGAGAATAAAGATCTTGTTGAATTTTGCTTAAACTATGTTGGTGTATATGGTGTATCATTTAACACTGATTTAGATGCTTGGATTGAAAGCCTGCAGGAAAACGATTTGTATGGTGCAGCAGATGAGTTTGATCCAAACCCAGGTGATGTAGCGTTCTTTGACAAAGATGGCGATGGCAATGCAGACTATGCTGGTGTAGTAGTAGATGCCACTTTCGATGAAGATGGAGTTGTTACAGAGTTCACTGTTGTTGAGACAAATGATCAGGGTGTAGTAGAGGAACATGTCTACAGTGCTGGTGAAGAAAGTCTGATGGGATGCTGTTTAATGCCATATATAGCTGATTCAAACGATGCGTTGGTAATTCCAGAAACTACTACGTATACAGACTTTAAAAAATATGTTACATCAATGACTGGAACTGGAACAGAATATGACAAAACGACAGGAAATTACAAGAGTGAGTTGAGAGTCAACTTTTCTATCCCAAGTGCGGATGTGAAGGATGCAAATTATTCTTATGAGCTTAAGTATCCAGAAGGAATCATAGTACCAGATAAACTGATTGGTCAAACATTCACTTTGAAAGATGAGGATAAGACAACTGCAGGAACATTTCATTTTGTGAAGAATGATGATGGAACCTACTCAGCAAGAATTAATTTTGATCAGGATTATGTAAATAATGCTGGTACTACAATTACAGGTCATCTTTGGTTTGAAGGTGAATTGAAAAAGACAACTGTAACAGATGAAGGCAAGATTGTAATTTCTGGTGAAGATAAGGTTAAACTTGAAATTCCACGGGAAGAAATAAAATATCCGGAAGATGAGAATAACAAGTATAATATTAATGTTATGAAGAAAGAAGCTTCCTATAATAAAGAAACTGGAAAATTGGAATATACCGTATATGTTTCTTCAATAAAAGGAACACCAGACGACATTGATTTTTCTGATACCATTACAGTTACAGGAATGGCGCTTGGAACACCTCAGATCACAGTTAACAAACAGACTATGAAAAAATATAGCTGGGAGCAAGAGGGAAACCCTTCTAAATCAGAGACGATAACAGTAGATTCTACATATGAATCGAATACAATTAAGATGAAGCTGCCTCAGCTTCCAAAAGGTAAGGAGGGGCAGGATCATAGTACATATGTAGAATATAAGCGTTATGAGATTAAATACTCATATGATGTTTCAAGCATGGATGTAGGCACTTTGACAGCAAATAATAAGGCTCATGTTGAGTCAAAGGATTCAAAGACTGGTGAGATAATCCGTGATGAGGATAAAAAGGATATAACCATTGAGAATAAGTATGAAATTGCTAAGAGAGGTGACTTTGATTCAGCGAATAACCGAATCAAATGGACGATTACTCTTAATTCGAAGAATGCGAACATTGCAGGTGGCAAGTTGACTGATGAGATGCTTAGTATGATCAAGAGCGGAACAGATGTAACAATAACACCTTCAGAGGGAGCAAAGATCGTAAGAGGAGCAGATGGTAAGATTACATCAATTGATTTCGAGCCTGTTAGCAATGAAAAGAATACAAACCAGTATACAATTATCTATTATACAGAAGCAGAGCAGACATGGAAAGATCAGACTGTAAGGAATACGGTAACATTTAAGCCAGATGGCGGTGACGATGTTAGTGGTACAGGTGATGTGTCAATAAAGGGCGGCGAAGTTAAGAAGACAGTGGATAGTGCAGTTGAAGCTCCAGATGGAAAAACCGCAGAGATAAAATGGACTGTATCACTGGTTATTCTGGATGGAAAGCTGCCAAAGACAACGATTGTTGATTCTATGTCAAGCTCACATAACTGGGTTTCTGGAAATGGTAAGGGAAATTATCTGACTGTAAAGCAGATTAAAGACTGGGGTGGTAAATACACTTGGAAGAGCCAAAATGATACCATTATTAAATACGGAGACTTTACAGGGTCGGATTTTGAACTGACATTTACAGATAGCGATGGTAAGACGTATCAGTATTCTGAAATTGCTAATATGGGTGATTCATCAGAGCTGAAATTTACTAGCTTCAAAGTAGAATTGAAAAATGATATTTCATGTGTTGGAGCAAATAAATTGGTATTCAGCTATGCGACTACTGCTGATCTGACACAAGCGGTAACTGGCGATAAAAATAAGTATATCAATAAAATAGAGGTTGATGGAAAGAAGGATGAAGCTACTTACGATTACACATACAGTAAGGGTGAAATTGTTAAGACCGATGGCAATAATCAAACGAATCCTACTAGTACAACAACAGCTGGTGAATTAACTTGGAAAATCAAGGTAACAACAGATACGAAGGATCATCAAACATTAACAGTTACTGATAAGCTTCCAGATGGTGTAAAACTCACAGGATTTATCGTGCAGAAGAACAGTGGCAGTTATAATCGTTCAGAGTATACTGTTGAAGGTGTCATGTTTTCAAAACAAAGCGGAAACTTTGAAGATGAATTTTCAATAGAAGGAAGCAAGTATGAAAACAACATATTCACATTAGTGATAAAGAGACAAAGTGGAAAAACACTTCCTACAGCAATGGAGTTTGAGATCACTGTTAAATGTGAAGTGGATGGTGCCCAGAAAATGGTAGCTGGCAAAAAGTATATCTTTACCAATGAGGCAAGTGCAAAGTTAGATGATCTGGATATTGGATCTTCCAGTCAGACGCAGGAGTGGACGAAAAAGGATACTACGGTAGCCAAAAAAGTAGTCGACAAGTCAGGAGATTATGATAATACAACAAGGCGAGCAAAATACTCGATTGTGTTAAATCCAGATGCAGAGGATCTTGTTGAAGGTACTGATAAGCTTACACTAGAAGATATACTTGACAGTTATGATAAAACATATTGGGCTGAGGGTGGTAACGATGGCGTAACAGTTCAGGCAGAGCTGATTCCAAGTACAGTTAAGCTATATTATGCTGTTCCTGACGGAAACGGAGGATATACAACAGGAGAAGAGGTTACTGGATGGGCATGGACTTATAAGGAAGAACCGCCATCGTATGATCATACAAAACATATTATAACGGCGACTGGAGTACCTGACAGTACAGCTTTGATCTTTAAATATGAATATTTGATTACGGTAGATGTACCTGATAAGAATCATACAAAGGTAAGTGTGAATATAAACAATACAGCTAAATTATCAGGAACATCTCATGAGGGTACTACAGGTGACAAATCCTATCTCTGGGAACGCCAAGCAGCAGGTGGTGGTGTTACAACTGATAAGAACTATATCTTATACAAAGTGGAGAAAGGAAATTACGGAAAGGCTGTAAGTGGTGCTGTTTTCCAACTTCAAAAGTATGTAAATGAAGCTTATCAGAACATAGATGGAAAAACATTTACCACTGATCAGGAAGGAAAGATTACGGTTTTATGGGATGCTAACTTGTATGAGAAAAATGTTTTATATAGGTTGGTAGAGGTCAAAGCTCCATCAGGTTATAAGCTTCCAGATGGAGAAGCACCGAGTATTGAGTTTTACTTCTCAGATGAGAATGATAAAACTAATGTATTGCCATCGCAGCTTCCAATAGGAGCATTTGATCTTAGTAAGGCTTCGCATACTTCATATCTTGAGAATGAAGTTAGTCAGTCATATGTTTTACCAGAAACCGGTGGAACCGGTACCTATTGGTATACCATGGGCGGCGTGCTCCTAACAGCAGGGGCAGCGTTCCTGATATATAAAAAACACATGCGGAAAGGAGGCAGGAGAATTTGGTAACAAATTCTCTAAACTCCCCAAGCATGGGGAACCCTCAGTATACGCAATTCCTACGCATTATTCAGAGGGAGGGCACAGCCCAAAAACAAAAAAAGGATAGGAATATAAAAGAAAGCGAGGAAGTAAAATATGAAGAAAATGAAAAAAGTCATGGCTCTGTTACTCAGCTTAGTCATGGTACTTGCAATGAGCGTAGTAGCATTTGCAACAGAAGAAGGTTCTACAACAAGCGGTACTTACACAATTACAGCACCAGCAACAAGTCATCAGTATGAGATCTATCAGATCTTTACAGGTGATTTACATGAAGGAACACTCTCCAATTTAAAGTGGGGTAAAAATGGTAAAGAAACAGAAGGAACAGATGTTGCTGCAGCAGTTGTAACTGCTCTTACTGGAGTAACTGGTAAGTCCTTTAATGAAATCCTAGCTGTAGTTGAGCCATATGCAAATTTAAACTCAACACCAATCGCTACAGTTACAAATGGTGCAACTTACGAAGCAGTTGCAGGTTATTATCTGATCAAGGATAAGGATAATTCTGTAACAGGAACAGATAGCTATACTCTTTACATCGTAAAGGTTGTTGGTAATGTTACCATTGATCCAAAGAGTGATGTTCCATCCTTTGAGAAGAAAATCAAGGATACAAACGATACAGAGGGTACTACAACTGGCTGGCAGGATTCTGCTGACTATGATATCGGTGATGATGTTCCATTTAAGTTAGAGGGTACAGTAGCAGCTAACTATGCACAGTATAAGCAGTATTACTTTGCATTCCATGATAATGAAGAAGAGGGACTGTCCTTCAATAAGGATTCTGTTAGGGTATATGTAGATAATACCGAAATTACAGAGGGCTATACCGTAGTTGATAATCCAGCAGATGGTTGTACATTTGAAGTTGTTTTCAATGATTTAATGGCAGCAGCAGAAGAATATAACTTTACTGTAAGTGGTGGTTCAAAGATTCGTGTTGAATACACTTCCAAATTAAATGAGAAAGCTAAGATTGGAAAAGAGGGAAATGTCAATAGTGCTAGCCTTGAATTCTCCAACAATCCGAATCAGGAACAGGGTGGAACTCCTGACACTGGCAATACACCGTGGGATAATGTAATTGTATTTACATACAAGGTAGTTGTTAATAAGATTGACTCTAGTAAGAAGCCTTTAGCAGGAGCAGCATTTGAACTTTCTAAGAAGGTTAATGACGAATATACAAGAGTAGCACTTGTAAATGCAACTCAGAATACAGAAGGAAAATATATCCTTTCAAATGAAACAGTTACTAAGTTTGAGTGGAAGGGTCTGGATGACGGCGATTATATGCTGACTGAGGTTATCACTCCGGCAGGATATAACACAATTGCACCGATTAAGTTTACTGTAAACGCAGATCACACCATTACTTGGGAGGGCGAAAATCGTAATACTATCTTAACAAGCCTGACAGGAAATGCAGCAACTGGTGATATTACATTTACAGCAAATGATGATAAGACTGAACTTGCAACAAATGTAGTAAATAATAAGGGTTCTGAGCTTCCATCCACCGGTGGCATGGGTACCACAATCTTCTACGTTGTTGGTTCTATCCTTGTTCTTGGCGCAGCAATCCTTCTGATCACCAAGAAGCGCATGAGCGCACGCTAATTGTTTTGTCAGCACGATTGATTCGTTAATAATTAATCAGTTAAACAGAGCAAAAAAGTTATTTGTGCGAGAGATGACTATCATTACGTAAACGGTAGCCGAGGCTCCTTCGGAGAACATCCGGGTAACACAAAGATAACACAAAGAAACAAACTAGGTTGCAATCGGATGCCTCTCTTGAGGCATCCAGATACAACCGTGAGGAGAGCTTATGAAGTGGATCAAAAAAAATATGACTACCATCTTATTACTCTTGATTCTCTTGGTAGGTCTGTCCTTACTGCTGTATCCGACCGTCAGCGATTATTGGAACTCGCTGCATCAGTCGAGAGCAATTGCCACATATGCACAGGCAGTTGCTGAAGTAGATGATAAGCAGTATGAGCACATGTGGGATGATGCTTACGAATATAACGAACAGCTCAAAAGTAAGTCAAACCGCTGGATCATGACAGACGAAGAGCGAGAAGAATATGAATCACTGTTAGATGTCAGTGACAACGGAATCTTGGGATACATAGAAATTCCAAAGATCAAGGTTTCGCTTCCAATCTATCATGGTACAGACGAAGGTATCCTTCAGATTGCAGTTGGTCATATCGAAGGCTCATCGCTTCCAGTTGGAGGACCGGGAACACATGCCGTATTATCAGGACACAGAGGTTTGCCCTCTGCTAAGCTTTTTACCAATTTGGATGAGTTGGTAGTAGGCGATGAATTTTTAATTCGTGTTCTGGATGAAACATTGACATATGAGGTAGATCAGATTCGGATTGTAGAACCGGATGATCTGTCAGATCTGGAGATTGAAGAAGACAAAGACCTGTGTACACTGGTCACTTGTACACCATATGGAATCAATACGCATCGTCTTCTAGTTAGAGGACACCGCGTAGAGACAAAGGCAAGCGCAAGTGCCATTCGCGTAACAGCGGATGCGATTCAGATAGAACCAAAGTTGGTTGCACCAGCCGTAGCAGTGCCGATTCTAGTAGTGCTGTTGATCTGGGTTCTCTTGCATAGCCGCAAGAGAAAGCGATAATAGGAAGGAGACAAGAGGGTATGAAAAGTATGAAAGTAAAGCGATATTTGCAAGGCCTGTTATTGATAATATGTCTGCTGGTAACATCATGCGCACAGATTATAGCAGTCAATGCAGACGAGCAGGATGTTTCATTGGAGATTACATTGGAAGATGAATCCACTCCTATGGAGGGTGTCATCTTCAGCATGTATCAGATCACAGACGGCATCACTGCACCAGACGGACAGTCATTAAAGTTTATGCCTGATTTCGAGGATTGTGGTTATAAGACAGATGTGAAGACTGCAAAAGAGTTAGTTGCATTGAGTAGACGCTTAAAGATCTGGATAGATGAGAACGACATTCAGCCGACCTATACACTGGCAACAGATGTGACAGGACGCTGCAGTATTTCTTCTGTTCCATTTGGTATGTACCTGATTGTTCCAAGTTCCTATGATGACTATGGCCCAGTAGTTATGTCACTTGTATTTCTTCCGGGACGCGATGCAAACGGCGATTTGATCTACCAAAACCGTATTATTCCAAAGCATTCTATTCCAGAAGAAGATGAGCCGGACGGACCAACCAATCCGCACGAGAGTAATTCAACGACACCAGAAGAGACAAGCCCAGAAGAAACAACTTCAGACGAGAGTACGTCGACTGATGAAGAGACAACACCGTCCGAGCCAACAAGCCCAGCGGAGTCAACGACGCCGTCAGAGAGCAGAACACCGGAAGAAGAGTCGAATCCATATCAGCCAACGACTCCGGCAGCACCAACGACACCAAGTCAGCCAACACCAACCACAGCACCACAAACAACAGCGCCGCAGCCAACCACACCGCCAGAATCACCAAGACGTATCCTCGGTATCGAAGATCCAACAGGACGCATCGGTATGATGATGGTCACAGCAGGTGTAGGAATAATGGCAATAGCAATTGTGCTGATAGTAAGAAGAGAACTGAAAAAATAAAATTTGTGACAAAAGTTAAATATAGGTTTTTCATTGACCGTCCACTATATAGTAGTGGGCGGTTAATTTTCTGTTCAGATTGAATTGTGAATCCAATGACAACCTGTCCAAAATATGGTATGATATTGATAAGGAAATGATCTTTAAAACGATGGTGTGAACGAAGGTCTGATAGGCAGGAAGGATAGGTGCACGATATGGAAAGAAAAACAACGGAGCCGATTGGCATGAAGATTCGGCAGGCAAGGCTGCCTGTTGGCATTGATCAGTTTGAAAAACTGCGTGAGGGTGGATATTATTATGTGGACAAAACGGAGCTAATTGAGCAAGTGATTGAAGAGGGATGTGAGGTAACATTGTTTACTCGTCCACGCCGTTTTGGAAAAACATTGAATATGAGTATGCTTCAATATTTTTTCGAGATTGGAATGGATCCAACACTTTTTGACGGACTTTATATTGCGCAAAATAAAGATCTGTGCGATGTCTATATGGGCAGGTATCCAGTAGTTTCGATCAGCTTAAAGGGAGTGGATGCGGATTCGTATGAAAAGGCACGGGCACAGCTGATCCGCATTATCAATAAAGAGGCACGAAGACATCGTGCCTTGTTGGAAGATGAAAAAATGGATGCAATTGATAGAGAGCTTTTTGTGCAGTTCTTGGATCGTCAGATGGAGGATGATACTATTACAAGCAGTCTTCAGGAGCTTACGGAATTGCTGGAAATCCATTTTTCTCAAAAGGTCGTGGTGCTAATTGACGAGTATGATGTGCCATTGGCAAAGGCTTATGAAAATGGATATTATGATGATATGGTATTGCTGCTTCGAAATATGTTTGGCAATGTTCTTAAGTCAAATGACAGTTTGGCTTTTGCTGTGCTGACCGGGTGTCTTAGAATTGCGAAAGAGAGTATTTTTACTGGACTGAACAACTTTAAGGTTTATTCGATTACAGATCAGGAATTTGATGAGACTTTTGGTTTTACAGATGCAGAAGTAAAGGCGATGCTGCAATACTATGGATTACAAGATTACTTTAGTGTGGTTAGGGAGTGGTATGACGGCTATCGTTTTGGTAAAGCTGATGTCTATTGTCCGTGGGATGTAGTGAATTATTGCAGTGATCACCGGAAAAATCCAGATGTTGAGATGAAAAATTATTGGATGAATACGAGCGGAAATGAAGTCATTCGCCATTTTGTTAACAGTATGAAGGAACCGCATATGCTGACAAAAAGTGAGCTGGAGATGTTGGTGAGCGGCGATACTGTGACAAAACGGGTGGACGAGATGATCACCTATAAGGAACTGTATGCTAGCATGGACAACCTTTGGAGTACGCTATTTATGACGGGATACCTGACACAGCGAGGATACCTTGGAAACGGATACTATCGCCTTGCCGTGCCAAACCGTGAGATCTGTAGCATTATTATTGATCGAGTGCTGGTACTGTTTCGCGAGGAAGTAGTTCAGAATGGGGAACTTCTCGATAGCTTTTGCAAAGCTATTCTTGCAGCAGATGCCAGAAAAGTAGAACAACTGCTGACAAAATATATGGGACAAACGATCAGCGTGCGTGACAATTTTGCAAGGTCGCTCCATGAGAATTTTTACCATGGGCTAATGCTTGGAATCCTTGGCTATCAGCAAAATTGGGAGATTTTGTCTAACCGGGAATCAGGTGATGGTTTTAGTGATATCCAAATCGAAACAAAAGGAATGGAAGAAAGCGTAGGAATTGTGATAGAGCTAAAGTACAGTAGCGAAGAAAAAAAGATGGAACAGGATTGCCGTGAGGCCTTGCAGCAGATCAAAGATAGGGATTATGATCAGGCACTTAGAATCCGTGGCTATAAAAAAATATTGAACTATGGCATTGCTTTTTATCATAAAAAGTGCTGCGTACTCGCTCAAAGCTAAAGTCGTGAGTTTTCAAGGGGAGACAGTTACGGTTCACGGATAAGACAATATTTATGGCAAAGCCCGAAGGTGAATGGATTTCACGAGGCGGACACTTGAAGCAGGTCTTTCAAAGTAATGTTTGATAAGAAAAAATGTAAAAGGAACCTGCGGAGTTTGGTCCGCCGACGAAACCATTGCACCGTAGGGCTTTCGTAACATGTTCCGTGAACTGTAACGGCTCCCACATACCCTCCAGCTTTGCTTGACTTTGCGCATGTAAAAGTGTACAATAACAGCAGAAAATTTGGAGGTGAATTTAGTGCTTAGAAAGAAGGAAGATGAGAAATACTTTAAAATCGCTGTCACGGGAGTAGCCATCCTGCTGATCGGGATGGTCTGCTTCTTTTTGTTTTATCGAATCCGCGGATTTGGCGCCTTTTTTCATGATCTGATAGGCATTTTGGAGCCGTTTATCTATGGTTTTGTTATTGCTTATGTGCTTAGGCCGACATGTCGCTGGTGGGAGAAAGAATTAAGGAAGCTTTTAGTGCGCGCACACGTAAAACATGCGCAGGGAATTGCATCTGCACTGGCAATCACATTTTGCGAGCTTTTGACACTTACTATTGTAACTGCATTATTTATGCTTGTAATTCCTCAGGTTATAACAAGTATATTGTCGCTTGTAAGTGTGCTGCCAGATCAACTTGACAACAGCAATAAGTGGCTTCACGATATGTTAGAAAAATATCCGACTATGCAGCAAAGCTGGGATGGTTTATATGCAGAGCTGTCCACACGTCTGCGTGAATGGTTAAAGACAGATTTGACACCGATGCTTCAGACTATAATCAACGGTCTTAGCAATCAGGTAGTAAATATTGTTGGTTTCTTAAAAAATGCATTTTTAGGATTGATCGTTTCTATCTATTTGCTTGCAGGACGAAAACGTTTTCTTGCGCAGGGCAGACTGATTCTTTATGGTGTTTTTAAGGAAAAATGGGCAAAGCTGATTGAGGATGAAATCATTTATGCCGATAAGATGTTTAGCGGTTTCTTAATGGGCAAGCTTGTTGATTCACTGATTATTGGAGTGATCTGTTTTATTGGAACGTATATGATGGGAATTAAGTCAGCACTTCTTGTCAGTGTTGTTGTCGGTGTGACAAATATAATTCCATTTTTCGGACCGTACATTGGTGCAGTTCCATCGACTCTTTGGCTGCTTCTGGAAAATCCGCTTCATGCATTTTATTTTTTGATCTTTGTTATTGTGCTTCAGCAGATTGACGGAAATATTATTGGACCGAAGATTCTTGGTAATTCCACAGGATTGTCTAGCTTTTGGGTATTGTTTTCTATCTTATTCTTTGGCGGACTTTGGGGCTTTGTCGGCATGATTATCGGTGTACCGTTCTTTGCAGTTATTTATGATGTTATCACAAGACTTGTAATGAGAGGACTTCGCTATAATCAAAGAGACGATATGTTAATGGCATATGATGAGCAATATGTCAAAAAGTCAAAAATAACGCCGCGGCAGGAAAAGCTTTGGTCAGAGGAAGAAAAGCAGGAGATGACACAGGAAAAAACAGAGCAAAAAGAACAGCCAGAAAGTATTATAAATGAAGGCGAGTCAGACGAGGACAGAAAGGAACTTTAATGGCAACAATACTTGAATGCAGTGAGCTGACGAAAAAATACGGTTCACACAGAGCGGTAGATAATTTGAATCTGCAGATTGAACGTGGTCGCGTCTATGCGCTGCTTGGTCCAAATGGAAGCGGAAAGAGTACGTTTATGAAGATGGCGGCAGGGCTGATTCATCCAAGCAGCGGCAAGATTTTATTTGAGGGGGAGTCAGTTGGTAAAAATAGTAAGGCAAAGACAGTCTATATGCCGACAGAATCGTATTTTTACTCATATATGACATGGAAGGATGCCGGTCATTATTTTGCAGACTTTTATGAAGATTTTAAGCCGCAGGTATATGAACAGCTATTGTCAGCATTTTCATTGGAACCTAAAATGAAGATTTCAAAGATGTCTTCGGGTATGATGGCAAAGGGTAAGGCAGCGCTCGCACTTTCGCGTGATGCAAGTCTTATTATGCTTGATGAGCCGCTAAATGGCATTGACATTATTGCGAGAGATCAGATTTTGGAAACGATTCAAAAGTATTGCTCTCCAACGAAAACGTTTCTTGTGTCAAGTCATCTTGTCGATGACTTAGAGCGCATGACAGATGATGCTATATTTATGAAAAATGGTGGTCTTGTCATGTGTGGCAAGGTGGATGAGTTGACAAAACATCACGGAAAAACAATGACAGAGCTTTACAAAGAAGTTTATAGCGACTGTGTGATGTGATCATTTGGAGGACAGAAAAATGTTTCGTTTATCAAAGTATGAGCTTCGCAAAAATAGAACGGCACTATTTGTTTTGCTTGCAGGACTGGCAGCACTGCAGATTTGCTTTTTGATTGCACTTCGCGGAAAGACGCAGGACTATGCAATCATATGGTCAACTATTCTTGTTTTGTATGCAGTAGTGTGCTATTTTGCCGTGTTTATTTTTGCAATTACTAATTATTATAGGGAAATTAATTCAAAGACAAGCTATCTTGTGTTTATGACGCCTGTGAGCGCTCTTTCCATAATATTGTCAAAGATGCTGACTGTTCTTGTGCTTGGAGTGATACTTGCGGCAGCGCTTGGTGCACTGGGATGGCTTGATTTTTCACTGTTTTTAAATCAATATTCCGTGTATAAAAGCATGGGTGAGGTGATTTCAGAGGTAATGAAAAACTTTGGAATTGATACGGCACAGGTAGCATCAATGGCATTGTTTGGTGTTATTACATTTCTGCTTTCTGTGTTTTCTACAGTGGCTATGCTTTATCTTTGCATTACACTGGCGGCAACACTTTTGCAAAACAGCAGATTGAAGCTTGTTGTTACGATTGCGCTTTTTGTGGCTGGCATATATGCAGAGTCAAAGATTCAAGGCGTAATTACAGATCTGCATCCGATGGTATATCGTGATACAGTTGATTTGCTTTATCTTTTGCAGCAGTCATGGCCATATGCACTTGCTAATCTGGCTGAGCTGGCACTTTTTATGATTCTTACAACGTGGCTTTTGGAGAAAAAGCTGTCATTGTAACATGTGTTAGGTATGCAGCTGCATTTTTATGGGGAAAGATGAAATGGTTGATGTAGAAGAGTTAATGAGTAAAATTAAATCCGGTGTTTGGAGTACACAGGATGCATTTAATTGTACAAGGGATTTAGAGCAGGAGTATCTGCAGAGCAGTAAGACAAAAGAGTGGCGTGAAGATTATAGTCTTGCCGTGTATTTTACCAGCTATGGTATCTTTGCCAGCAGCTACCGCGAGTGTGTATTTCCTATGATTGAACTTTGTCAGAAGCTGTTGGAGGACTGTCCTAATTCGGCAGATCAGGCATTGTATTATCTGGCGCTTATGCGTCTTTATTTCGTAACTGGTTTTCAGCCTAAAATTGTGGAATATGGACTTAAATATGTGGAGACTGGCTATGCAAACAGAATGAATTTAAAATCTACCTATAATAGTATTGTAGTTGCTTTTGCAGAGAATGATCTGTTTGAAGAGGCATTATATTATCTGGAAAAAATGATTGACGTTACAAGAAAAGATCCGGCAGCAGAAGGAGTGGATTTTTGGAATAGTGATATTATCAATGAAATTGTGTACCTTGACAGTCTTGTATATATTAAAATTGGACTTGGACAGCTTGATGATGCAGCTGATGCGGCGAAGGGCTTAGAGGAACTGATTAAAACGAAGGTGCCTGATGATCAGAAATCATTTTTTGACATTCAAAAAGAGTTTACCTGTCTTTATCTGCAATTGTATATGCAGCCGCAGTCAGAAGAAGTGGCAGATGAGTTTGTTCATTATATTAATAAGCTGCAGTCATCAGGGTTCGCACAGAGCGGAATTTCATTTTGTATCAGATATTTTGCAGAATTTATGAAGCTTCTTCTTTTAAAGAATCGTTTTTCGGATGTAATTGAAATTGGAAAATTTCTTGCTAAATCAGAACTGTTTACTGGAAGTACAAGCATGATCTACAGCCTTATGATGAAGGCATCTGAGCAAATGCAAAATTCCAGACATCCTAGTGAGTATGAGCAGATTAGCAAGCGCTATATTGAGGTGTTAGAGCAGGAACAGAATAATTATAATGCTATGGTGCGTTCTTTGACGCAGGAAGAGCTTCGTCTTATGCGTCTTAGAAAGACGATGGCAAGAGATTCACTTACGGGTTGTCGTAACCGTGCTACATTTGAGATTGAGGGAGTGCGTTATCTTAGCGATCACGCAGAGGGATGTCTTGTATTTATTGATTTGGATTTCTTAAAGGAAGTAAATGATAAGTATGGTCATGAAAGTGGAGATCAATATCTGCTTCAATTTGCTAAGATGATGAAAAACGCATTGAGCCACAATGAGTTTTTGTACAGATATGCAGGTGATGAATTTATTGTGCTGTCTAACCGCAGTAAACTTAAAATAGAAATGATGCTTGATGAGCTTTTAATGAAGAATCCGATTGTGTTTATGCTGCAGGAAGAAGCGCGCCACATCAGCTTTTCATACGGAGTGGTAGAATTTGGTGAAATGCCGGGCGATATTTATACGATGATTCGTGAGGCAGATCACAGAATGTACCAGTGCAAGACAAAAAATCATAGTCGGCTGCAGAAGAAGGAGAACACAATATGAATTATGCAGAAATTAAGGAATATGACATTGCCAATGGTCCAGGTGTGCGCATGACGCTTTTTGTGAGCGGATGCCGTCATCACTGCAAAAATTGTTTTAATGAGATTGCGTGGGATTTTAATTATGGCAATTTATTTGATGAAACAGTGGAGGATGCGCTTGTAGAGAAACTAAACAGCAGCGTTGTTAGAGGACTTACACTGCTTGGAGGAGAGCCGCTTGATCCATCTAATCAGCCGGGAGTGTTAAAATTGCTTCGAAAGGTTAAAAAGCAGTGTCCCGGTAAGGATATTTGGTGTTATACTGGTTATGTGTGGGAAAAGGACGTTTGCGGATGGATGAGCGAGCAATGTCCTGAAACAAAGGAAATTTTATCGCTGATTGATGTTTGCGTGGATGGTCCATTTATTGAGGCACGCAAAAATATTTCACTTCAGTTTCGTGGTTCAGAGAACCAGCGCTTGATTGATGTTTCGAAAACACTTCAGACAGGAGAAGTTGTTTTGTGGACAGAATAAAAATAGAATATATTTACTTGGCAGCGATTATTGCTGCATTTGTTGCAGTACTTATAATTGGATTTTTTCTGCGCCGGAAATTTCGCAAATATCAGCCGGTTCAGGATGGATTGGAATTTGAAGTATTGTGTACGCAGATTTTAACGGCGAAAGGATACGAGAATGTAGAACTGACACCAACAACAGGAGATTATGGCGTTGATATATTTGCAGAAAAGGATGGAGTGCGCTGGGCATTTCAGTGCAAATATTATACTAATCCAGTTGGGGTGCGCGCTGTGCAGGAAATTTATAGCGGACGCGATTTTTATCATTGCATGGTAGGCGTTGTTATGACGAACAGCCGCTTTACGAAGAATGCGGTGACGCTTGCAAATGAGCTGAACATTCTTCTTTGGGATGGAAACATGCTTGATAAATTGCTCCTTTAAAAGATCAGCCCGGAAGTTTTTGCTTCCGGGCTTTTATCATGGGATAAGATTGTAGTGTACCATTGCATTTTCAATTCCGTCATCGAGAATATCAGTTGTGACATATTCAACGTGAGAGCGAAGAGAAGGAGTTCCGTTGCCCATTAAAATACTGTGCTGTACATAATCAAGCATTGGAAGATCATTCATAGAATCGCCAATTACATAGCAGTCATCTAGTGACAGTCCGAAGCGGTCTGCGAGAAACTGAATGCCAGTTGCCTTGCTGTAGGCATGCATACAAAATTCACCGAATCCGCCGCCTCGATTAATGTAAGTAAACCATGGAGATACTGCCTTTACAAAGGAAGCAGTGTCGCTTTCTGGCGTTTCCCAGGTAACAAATTTGTTAAAGCATTTATTTGGAATATCTACATTCTCTCTGTGGTTTGGGAAGCGGTCATAGAGAGATTGTCTGGAAGCATTCATAGGTATGGACAGATCAAAATAAAAATAATCTGGTCCCTCAAGCAAAAGCTCCATATGATAACGGCGGGCTGCATCAATAACAGCAGCATGCGCCTCATAAGGAACTGTAGCAGTAAGAAGGTGTTTGCCACGGTATAAGATATGAGCACCGCAGGCGCATACATAGCCATCAAAGCCAATACGAAGAATGTATGGCTGCTCAATTACATTAAATAAGGTACGTCCGGAATTAATAAATGCCAGATGACCGCGGCGGCGAAGTTCCTGAATTGCATAGACAGTGCTCTCCGGGAGTGTTTGATTGCCATCTTCAGTAATCAGCGTGCCGTCAATATCAAAGAAAACTATTTTTTGCTTCATAATAAAAATCCTTTCATTTGAAATGCGAAAAAAGAATGCCTGCATTCTAGGGGAAATTATAAATTGTTTGTCGAAAAAAAACAAGAAGAATTTTGAAAAAAAGAAAAAAAGTGGTTGACAATTGGCGAAAGGAGTGGTATTATATTCAACGTTGCAGCAAACAACGGCAACACAACAATGACAACTTAGAAACAATTTGAGAAATTTTACGAAT
>OCHN01000361.1_pt1 | contig 49299 bp, 40 predicted proteins | sample 1538911 | NCBI WGS metagenome assembly OCHN01 (sample SAMN04571736, study PRJEB22368) | human gut metagenome | biome: human gut; material: stool | host: Homo sapiens | place: Luxembourg | collected 2013-01-11 | reverse complement strand
CCATGAAGTGACGGAATTACAGAATCATTCCGTCTGCGCCTTCTCATTTTCTTCCCGGATAATCTCCTTTATTCAAGCACTTAAGCTGATTATACCATAAATCTATGAACAAAGTTTATCTGTAAAGAAAATTGATACAGAGTTTTTCAAAATCGGTCCATCTGCTCCCCGCAGGAACTTCTTTCACCACAAATCATATTCATTTTTATCGAGGACAGTCCGGTTAACAAATTCCAACCCGAAAGCTTTGCTTTTAGGTTGTCGCGGTACACTTGCGCAAAATAGGGGTACAAATACCATTCTCATTCCCCAAAAGCCTTGATTTTAAGCCACTTCAGACAAAAGTACGGATTCTGCCGTGGCAGATGAATAATATTTTAATCATGTATCTAAAACCTCTCTAAATGCTTGATTTTACTGTATTTTCGGCACTTGCAACAATTCTACAATATTTCTATAATAGTTTTTTTGTTCACATTTTTAGCATATTTCGGAATAACTTTGCATAACTTTTCCTTCGTTTGGACTAAATACCGGGCTATTTTTAAACCTTTTAGCCCACAACCTTTTTCATCTCTTCTAAGGCATCCTCAAACTGTAAATGAGTATATGTATTAAGGGTAACTCCTATATCTCAATGTCCCCTAATATATTGTAATGTTTTTGGGTTCATACCAGATTTTGCCATATTAGAGCAGAAGGTGTGTCTGCAAACATGAGGTGTAATACTAGACACTTGTACTTTGTAAATACTGTCATACTTCTCACGGTTTTGAAAAGCAACCTGCTGTTGCTATCCCCTGTCTATATGATTTAATTATCACTCTTTGGTCATTACTTTTTGCACCAGGTTCTTTTTTAATATTATTTTGTTATAGTTCTTTCATATTCTTCATTCATGCTTTTTTGTTGTAACTATTCTATCATTCGCTCCTCCCTGTTATCAGAGCAATTTCAGTCATAATATTCTTTTATCTCCTCATTAATTTTTTATAGTTTCTATGCACTTATTACGCCACTGCATTAGCATTAATCTGGTCAATAACTTTCTTGATATTCATCCACAGTGTCATATCTGTAAATATTTCAACTACACTTCCCCTATCAGTAAAAGGAGACTCCTTAAGCACCGACAAGTCTTTCATAATGCCATTATGCACAATGTATTCGACAATCTGATTCACAAAATATATCTGTCTGCTGTCAAGATTTGTATCATTTAAAAACTCCGAAAACGCTGCCTTTGCAGCATTCATATCAAGTCCTACAATCTCACGCACAAACTCTCCCAATGGTTTATGTCCATATTCCTTTTCATAATCATCCTTTGAGCCTAGTTCATTCCAAAGAATCTGCTCCAGACTTTCTATATCCACCTCCGTCAACGGCTGATTGGTTTTAAGTTTTGCAATTGCAATATTATCCTGATGCTGGCGAATATAAAATTCCACTTTAGCCTTATAATTTTTTAACTCATCATTTTCAAGTTCTGACTCATTCCACTCTGTCGATAATATTTCATCAGTAAAGTCTGTATCATATTTTATAATTCCCTTAGGCAGATATTTCATAAGATTACGGAGGCTAACCCTGATATACTCAAACTCATCAATTCCAGCATTATCTACATAATCAGTATGAAGAATTTTATTAATAAGTTCTGACTGTACCTGAATTTCAGGAATATTTGCAACACTTGCAATACCTTCTACCTTTTTGAAAAGATCACTTTTATGTCTGCCAAATCCCTTTCCTGCAAGATAAGCCAATTCCATTCCATACATCAAAGCATCAAAACGAATCGCACTTACTTCATCTCCATCCGGCTGAATTAACGGTGCTAACTCATCACGAACCATCAATGTATCCTCAAAAGTGATTGATTGATAATTACTTTCCACTGAATATGTATCTACATACTTAAGATGCTGCCTTACTGCAAAGTTTTCACGGTTCAGCTCCTGCACCTTGCCTGTCATCTTGTCAACAAGTTTGTTCCTGTAAGCAATAAGTCTGTCCATCTGATATTCAATGCTTTGAAGTTTATATGTAATTTCAAATTCAAGAGAAAAAACCGCCCCCTGTAAAGCAATCATATTTGCTGTTGGTCTTCCCTGATTCATACGAAAAAATTCAAAGTTTCCACAAAAATCAAAGATGTAAAACTTGTCCTTATCCCCTCCATCTATAAGTCCAGGACACAGTCTTGTACCACGTCCTATCATCTGCCAAAACTTCGCCTTACTCATTACCTTTTTGAAAAATACAAGGTTCAACACTTCCGGTACATCAATACCTGTGTCAAGCATATCTACAGATATAGCAATTTGTGGCATTTTGTCAGCATCCGAGAACTCATCTATTGCACTCTGAGCATATGTCATATAGTTATCAATTACTTTTGCAAAAGGCTGACCATTTTTACTAAGCTCAGGATACTGCTTGTTGAATACTTCAAGTATCTTCTCCGCATGATCATGATTTTTGGCAAAAATAATTGTTTTACCGATTTTCTGACCATAATCCACTTTAAGTCCATCTCTCATCAGCACATGAAGAACCTGTTTAATGGTATCCTCATTAAATACCCATGTATTTAAAGCAGCCGAATCTATTCTCTCTGGCAGTTTACCATCTTCAAATTCAAAAGTATCTTCATAAACAGCCTTATCTTCATCCGACAATTCATCATAAGCGATGCCTTCTTCAATGAATTTCGTCTTGCTTTCAACCGTTACAAAATCTACAAGATAGCCATCTTTTACAGCCTGTGCCAGCTCATATCCATATGTAGGCACTCCATTTTCCAAATCAAATATTTCATAAGTATTTTTTTCAATCTCATCCTTAGGTGTTGCTGTAAGACCTACTAACGGAGCATCAAAATAATTAAAAATATCCCTATACTTGTTGTAAATAGACCTATGTGCTTCATCACAGATTACAAGATCAAAATGTCCACAAGTAAATAACTTACCATTATCATCCCTGACTGAATCAATACAGTTCATCATGGTCTGATATGTAGAAAAAATGCAATGCGCTGTATAGTTATCTTTCTCCTCAACAAGATTTGAGCAGGATAAATCTGGCAAAAGACTTACAAAATTTCTTTTTGCCTGTGTAACCAATGAATTACGGTCTGCAAGAAACAAAATATTTCTAATCCAGCCCGCATCCAAAAGTACCTTACATAATGCAATCACAGTTCTTGTTTTACCGGAACCAGTTGCCATTACAAGAAGTGCCTTCCTACGATTGCGATTGTCAAATGCATCACAAGCAGCCTTAATTGCAGCTTCCTGATAATAGCGTCCTGCAATATTCTTATCCACTGAAATATGTCTCAGACTTGTCTTCATTTTTTGAAGATTGAAGAGCTTTTCTAAATCTCTCTTTGAATAAATAGCCGCAACCTTTCTCTCCGGATACTGATTATCTATAATTCTCGTCTCAAAACCATTCGTAAGAAAAACCACTGGTCTTCTCTTATATTTTTTCTCTAATATGTCAGCATAAAGCTTTGCCTGCTGCCTGCCTTTCGCCACATCCACACATGTTCGCTTCGCCTCAACTACAGCAAGAGGCTTATGACTATCATCATAAAGCACATAGTCCGCGAAGCCCACCTCTGATTTATTTGGCATTCCCGAAAGTTCAACTTCATTAATCCAGTCTTGCCCTTCTATCCAGTCAGCATCCAGCAACATAGAATCAATATAAATTTTTCTTGTCTTATACTCTGATAAATCAAGAGGTTTTGGAACATAAGTCTTCTGTTGCTCCGTACGCTTAGCTGTCAACGCTTCCTTAAGAGCCTTATTTTCAGCAATTAACGCCTGCAAATCCACATCAGTATCCGAAGATTTAATCACCTCCGGATTTTCATATGTTTCATTCAACAGATTTACATCATACTGTCTCTCTTTATAAAAATCAGAATAGCAGTATGACACATAATCCATAAAAATAAACAAATTCTGCAAACAAAGAATTGCCTCGTCCTCTGTAATCTTTCTCCCATTATGCGCAGCTCTATTACCAATCTTTCGAATCAAATTCAAACGTTTCCATAAAGTATCATCCACGAGATCATGAAAATCTTCTGTGCTCATAAGGCTCATAAGATTGTCCTGATAAGGCATCTCAAGTGATTTGTCTACGGAATACATCCACTTGATAGCAAATTCCATTGCACGACGGCAGTTAATCACACTGGATTCTTTGTCTATCTTAAGGACTTTCTCTGCGGCTATTGCTACATCTGAGAAACTATTGAATTTTGGTTCTTGTTTCAGGAAATCAAAGTTGGTCATTACTTATGCCTCCTTCCAAATATTTATATGTTTAACAGCATACAAACACAATACAACTCATTCTATATATTCAAAACCGACATTTCACATTTTGTTATTAAATATATCAATCCCTTTTTTTCTATAAATCCAATTTTTGTTGCATATATATCCATAAACTCTTCATACTGATAGCCATGTACAGTCTCTATAGCCAATTTAATGTGAGCCTCCACTGTCTGACAATTAAAAGGAACCTTTATATATACGTCAGCCACAGTATCAGGTGTCATTCCATAAATACTAGATCCACAATAATCATTTGATAATTTCTTAAGGAACTCTGCTTCTGGATTTTCAAGAGCACATTTTTTTGCCCGATAGTTATCAACAGGAACATAGCATTTCAAATCTTGTTCCTTATATAGCACATCTACTTTCTTAATAAATACAGGTGAACAATTTTTTATTTGTAAATGAAATAAAGCCTCCTTTAAAGAATCTGCTAATGCTTCAACTATCAAATATCTCTTGTTTGCAAAAAGCAAATTCTCATTACTAATAATATCATTTGCTCCTTTATCATCAAATATTTTCTCTGTTTCAAACTCACAATTTAAAAAAGGCGTTTTATCAACCATATCCATTTTTAACTGAGTATCAACTTGTTGATATGTAACAATCCCCAAAATACATGTTACAGCAATAGAAATGATAGATAGAATATATTCCATGGTTCCTCTATTCAAGCACAAAAGAATAACTATGCTTATTGAAGATAACAGCATTATAAATAATAGCAGACTTCTATATACTATCAAATTCTTCATTGTTCTCGTATTCATTCTTTTCATTTTACTAGCCTCTCCTTATCTTATTAACAATTTTTTTCATAAAAATATAATTATTATAAATTCGTTTAATATCTCTGACTAAACAATCCGAATTTATATTATAATCACGCTATATATTTTTGATGAGATGTTTTAACATTCTTTTGATTTACCATAGCATGTTGCATAGTAGTATCTATTTGAGAATGTCCTAACAACCTTTGCACCTGCTCGATTGGCATTCCTTTATCAATTGCCCTTGTCGCCATTGTTCTTCGAAACTTATGTGGATGAATTCTTTCAAGGTTTAAAGACCTTCCAATATTTCGTAATCTTATCTCAACGCCACTGATTTTTAATCTTTCATATGGTGCGTCCAAAGTCACAAATAAAGCCTTATTTTTATCAAATCTATTCTCAAGATACTGTTTTAAATGAACCTTGGTCTTTGCATCGAAATATACTCTCCTCTCCTTGTCTCCTTTTCCGTAGACAACACATTCTCTTCCTTCAAAATTTATATCATCTATATTAAGATTGACCAGTTCCCCCACTCTGATCCCTGTTGAATACAATAAATTAATCATAGCCAAGTCTCTTTTTTCCTTACAGTTGTCACGTAGTTTTTCTATTTCTTCATCCGAGATGGTATTTTTGACAATCTTTTTCGTTTTAATTTTATGTATTCTTTTCATTGGACTTTTTAAGATATAATCTTCCTCTTCCAGCCACGAAAAGAAACTTGAAATGTTTCTGCTAACATTATCAATGGTTACATTACAACCATATTCTTTATAACATCTTATTTTCCTTATAGCATTCAAAAATGTAGTTAGGATTTTCATAATAAACACTGCTATTGTAATCATCTATCTTAGAACTGATAAACGAACTGTACACTTCTATCAGTGCATCAACAGTTCCTATTTTTTTATCTTCTGCAACCATTTTTATCAGGCGTTTGTACACTTTTCCTATATCCCAATGTGATGGCACTGTATAGCCACAATCAGATAAATTATCAAATTCTCCCATATGAATATTTGCGTCATCAATAAAATAATCACTAACACTGTCAATATTATCGCAATGATATACATCAGCAAGCTCATAAATCTTGCTAATTCTAGTCTTTCCAAGTTTATTCACTACATCAGCACGAATATTTTTCGTTTTACGAGAAATGTATTCGATTAGACTGCAAGAAAAAAATAAATCATTATCTTTTTTATTTTCTCTTTCCTTCCCAGCCATTATCGTACCTCCTCACAACCTCTATAATTCAAATATTTTAACACCTCATCGGTGCAGAAAACTATCTGATGTGTTGGATATTTATATTTCGCTAATACCCAGAACTGTTCTCTTGTAATAGTTCCGTCTATATAATCAGATACATAGTTATAAATCTGATCATCAGCCATAGCAGCTCCAATCACAATATCATAATCATGCGGTTGTCCACTTCTGCATGCTACATTGAAATCAAGCCATTCCTCTGTCATCCCTTTAAATTATAAAATTTTTAATTCTTATAAAATCTTCACATCATATATTGATACAATTTTTGTGTTATACCGCCTTGCCCATCTTTGTGCCTGTTCTTTTATTATTGTACAATAAAAGCCTGTTCCAAAGTCCTTTGTGTTTTTAACTTGCTCTTATCTTTGGCTTATCAACCGCCTGATATCCGCCATGATATACTGTCAGCGATGCCATTCCCTGCCTCCATTCAACTTTTATATAGAATAATTTGTCCAAAATATTATTACATCTATGAATCAAACATCAGATTTATTTGCAATATTTTTTATGTTATTTCACCCCAGCTTGTCTTAAACCGCTTTATTCAAATCAATTGCAAACCCCATTTCTCGTAATTCCTTTAATACTTGAATTTCCCACATGGTATTATCAGTATAAACCACTCCATATAAATCACTTGGCATTTCAATTTCTTTATTTGCAAGTAGAACTACATTCTCTCTTCCAAGTTTACCAATAAAATACCCTGCTTCAAATACAACATTCTGCCGTGCTCTAACCTTCAAGCTTTCATCAGCTTTAGATTTGCCCATATCATCCTCAGTAAACAAACAAATTGCTGCTTTGACCTCACTATTTCTTTCAAATTTTTCTATAATTGTTGTTCCCAAATTCACCTGCTCTGATAAAATTATTGGTTCAATGCCTTGTCTTTCAAGTGTTCTAGCAATCGCATTTTTTAATTCTCCATCATGTCCATGTACAACAAAAACTTTATTATTTACAGGTTCAATTTTATTTTCATTATTTGCTAAAGTATCCTCTCCATCTTCTCTTTGCAGCTCTTCAAGATATACTTCAAAAATTGCTTTTGTTTTTCTAAGCGCATCTGCACAAGCTTCTACCCAAGCACTATCAGGTGTACTAAAGGTCCACAATGATAAAGTAAATGAGGTCTTGACAAAATCATTATACTCATCTCCTTCATTGTAATATAATTTTAAAAATCTCTCTACTTTTTTATGCCATTTAATAAACTCTGTATTCGAACTAGTAACATGGTTTGAAATTAAAATATCAATTTCGTCATAAAGCGCCTTAAACTGATTATATTTTTCCATAACAGCCTCCTATTATTTCATTTTCTACTTTCTAAAATTTTGATAAGCAAAAGCTATATCTCATTTACCTCTTTACCTACTATCATAAAGCCTAACGATTCAATAAACGATTCGACCAGTCCATTTGCAATGCAAATTGCCGATTCATCATCACCTATAATTGAACTTTTCATCAACTTATTTAAATTATTGATTGCTTCTTCTATTTCATCTCTATTAAGCAAACAAGCTCTACTATTTTTCATACGATTTAATAATGAAATATACATCTTAATTTTATCTTTGCTATTTCCTATATAGTTTTGAGCCGATTTAAGCAATTTCTCATATTCATTTTTTAATTGATTGGTATATGCTAATTGGCTTTCAAATATATCTAATTTTTCTGATGCATGCTTCGCCTTGTCGGCTGCTTCCGCTGCATTAGTTTTTGCTTTATTTGCCGAATAAAAACTAATAACACTAAATAACAAAGATAATACTCCAATTGCAAAAGAAACCATATTGTATGGGCTACCTCCTGTAAAAAAACAATTTAATTCATCAATTATATTCATTTACTTCACCTCATCAATTAAAATATTCTTGCATCAAACTATCAAATAACATTTGTGTTTCGTCTAATGCTTTTTGAACTGCAACTTTTGATTTGTCGACTTGGTTGACAAATGTCGAAAACTCATCTTGAAGAGTTCTTGCCGGTACAGGAATAGTTAACTGTTGCAATAACCTAACCCTAATTCCAGTAACTGTACTGCCAGATGATTTGCCCATATACTTTCTAACAAATTCTTCATCCGACAATGCATACTCTAAATATGTTGGATTTAGAGCATCAGTCTGCATAGTGACAATTCTTTGTCCAATATAAAACTCTGTATCAAAATGAGGAATTCTACAAACATTTCCAAGTGGAGCTTCCGTAGTAAATACAACATCTCCTTCTTTTGGAAATCCTCTAACCATCACTTTATCATAAGTTTCCTTAGAAATATATTCTCTTGGTTCCAAAGTCATATGGTGCATCTTTACGTTTTTTGCTGTAATGAATGGCAAACCGTGCTCAACCTTTTCAGGTGTTTTCCCACGATAATCAACAATATTGCATAAATTAAGCAACGTATCCTCTGGATATTTTCCATCAAACAATTCGACAAATCGGGCTTTGATGAGGTTGTCTAATGCAAGTAATTCTTCTTGTCTGAGTTTAATAATCGTATTAACTTTATCTAATTTATTTATTATTATTTCTTGATTTGATATATCTGGAATATATATATCTATATCAGATACTTCTTTGAGGTATATTCCTTTTTGAGCTACACCCTTTGCTCTATTTTCAATATATGTACGTTTTCCTCTCAAAGCATACATTAAAAATCTAGGCAAACAAACATCATTCTTTGGATGAAGCACAGCAACGCTTCTCTGTAAAGCAAATGCTGGCATATCTTCATCTACAACAGCTGTTCGCCCAACAGTTCCAACAATAGTAAGCAAAACATCGCCCACTGCTATCTGAGTTCGCTTGTGTTCTCTTTCAAAATCTTTTTCAGAGAGAAAACGCGGTTCACCAAATGTTATTTCATCATCAAAAATATTTTTTGAGCTCAACATCATATATTCGCTTTTCTCAATTCCTTGCGGTGGATTATGACTTCCATCTGTTACAGAAGTGCAAATATCTTTAATCTTCATCTACATCATCCCAACAAATCCGAATTTGTCTTCCTTTCTATTCTATCATTTCGCACTAACTGCAATCAAATAATTCACAAAAGCACTACACGACACCAACATAAATTTTGCTTCTTCAAATGTTGATGATGGTCCACCAATATTGCCAGCATGTCTTATTCCATTAGCATCTGATGTATATCCGTATAGCATATTAAAAGCCGCTTTCAGTCCTGCATGAATTACTACACCATTATCTTCTAATTTTTTCAACAGTTTTCCCAATGAAGCCTCTTTCCCTGTTATTCCAGTAAGTATTTCACATAACGCTTCAACTGCACTAATACTTTCTTTGATAGAATTCTCGTAATCAGGCTTGCTTCTGTCTGCTAGTAATTTGTTTGCCTTAGATATATGCTCATATACTGGGCTATATGGGTTTTCTAACGCTTGATTTACTTCTGCAACTTCATATTCATCACTTATTGGTACAATTATATCATCCACAAACCGATATCCTATATACTCATCTCTAAAAAAAACATTAGCAGCTTGATACAGGGATTTAATCGGATATTGTTCAAAACAAGTGTTGTAATACATAACTCTTTGCATATCAGTCCGATAGTCTTCCCAATATTGAATAATAGCTTCAATTAAAGTCAAAACATCATCATAATCATCTTCTTGTATGGTCTTATTAATCATTTTTAACACATCATCATCGTAATAAGTCCGTCTAGTATCCACTGGTTCTGAATAAACGGTTCCGATAACATATCTTAAAAATTCTTGTATGTTTTCTCCACCATAATATTCATCCCCATATATCTCCTGATAAAACTGGCTAATCATATTTTGCAATTGTACTCTAGTTCTCTTATCAAATTCTTTTAACTGAATCTCTCTATTTTCCGGTTTGATTTTATTTCTATCGGAAAATCCACCTCGTTTACTTACTTTTGCCATAATATCATTCTCCTAACAATCTTGCCAACTCTTCCATCTCGTTCCCAATCTCAATCTCAATCTCACGAATATTAGCCATAATCTCAGATGTAGGCGGATACTCCACAGGCACATACTCCACTTCTTTATACTTGTTAATACTAAGGTCATACGCATTATCAACGATTTCCTGCTTAGGCACCATAAATGACTTATCTGTACGTTTTCTGTCTGACTCAGCATCACGATTGCGAAATCTTTCAATAATATCCTGAATATCATTATCAGCAATTGGAGACCGCTTGTCATCCAGACTAAATCCATCTGCCTGCATATCATAGAACCATACATTATCCGTTCCACCATGCTCTGTCTTTGTAAAAATCAAGATAGCTGTCGATACTCCCGCATATGGTTTGAACACTCCTGATGGCATTGAAATAACTGCTTCAAGTCTTTGATTTTCCACAATTTCTTTTCGTATATCCTTATGTGCCTTTGAAGAACCAAATAATACTCCGTCAGGAACAATACAGGCACATCTACCACCTACTTTAAGCATTCGAACAAATAATGCTAAGAAAAGAAGTTCTGTTTTCTTTGTTTTACACACCTTTAACAAATCTGCTGATACAATATCTGCATCAAGGCTTCCCTTAAAAGGAGGATTTGCCAGAATCAGTGAATATTTATCCTTATCTGTATTCTGATCTGATAAACTATCTCTGTATTCTATAAACGGACTTTCTACTCTATGATTCATCATATTCATAGCGCCAATACGGAGCATCGTTCTGTCCATATCATAACCATAAAACATATGATTCATAAAATGATCTTTTTTCTGCTTGTCATAAAAGATTTCATCTTTCTTATTAGCCCACAGATACTCTCCTGCTTCCACCAGAAATCCTGCGGTACCACAGCTTGGATCACAGATTACATCGTCAGCTTTAGGATCCATTAGTTCTACCATCATTTTAATGATATGACGCGGTGTCCTAAACTGACCATTTACCCCTGCTGTAGCCAGCTTTGAAAGAAGGTACTCATACACATCTCCCCTAGCATCTGAATCATTCAGCTTTGCCATCTGCGTATATAAATCATCCATTGCATCCACAACTTTAGAAAGCATTAATGGTGTAGGCAGCTTGAAGATTGCATCATCCATATATTTTGAAAAAGCACTATCTTTATCAGCATGCAGATTCTTGATAAACGGAAATACCATCTCCTGCACTACAGAATACATTCTATCAGCTGGATAGTCCCTGAAAACAGACCACTTAAGCTGTGTTCCATCAATAGTCCTCTCTCCAATTTTTACCTCTTTTGCAAATACACTTTCGTATGGAAGCCCAAGCATAGCACTTTCTTTTGCATGTGTATTATCTGACACATCTAAATCATGAATGAACATGAGATATGTCATCTGTTCAATTACATCTAACGGGTTTGTAAGACCTCCCGTCCAGAAAATCTCCCACAAACTGTCTATTTTATTTTTTAATTCACCTGTTATCACTTTTTTAAGTCTCCTTATCCCAGTTCCATTTATACTTTGTATAACGGCCATTTCCAATCTTTATTATCTTCTCTGCCTTGACTAAATCTGTTAGTGTCCGCTGCACTGTCGTTGTACTTATTCCTGACGCTTCTTTAACAATCTCCGCTTTAGTGATTATACCTAAATGATTCTTTATCAATTCTTCTATTCTGTCTGGTTTTGGTACTTTCTTTTCTTCTACAATATGTGCCCTGTCAAAAAACTCCCGGTACGCAGCCGTAATAATTCCCAGTATATATTTTACAAAATGCTCGTAATTGTTTTCATCTTCTATCCAGCCTTGCGAGCTTGACTGTAAAGCATCATAATAACTATCCTTTGTTCGCTCTATTAGTTTTTCCAAACTTATATATCTTCCAACAATATAGTCATTTTGATATAACAATAACAAGGTCAATAATCTGCTCATTCTTCCATTTCCGTCATTAAACGGATGGATGCACAAGAAGTCTATAATAAACATGGAAATTAACAAAAGTGAGTCTGCTTCGCCTTTGTTGATTGCTTCATTATAAGCTGTACATAAATTAATGATTGCGTCTGGTGTCTCCCAGGCAGGTAATGGTCTGAACCTAACAAACTTATTGCCCCTTTCATCTTCTTCCTCAATAATATTATCAGTTGTCTTGAATCTTCCTCCATTAGAGGTATTCTCGAATTTATATAAATCTCTATGTAACTGTAATATAAATGTATCGCGAATCGGAATATGTTGAAAATTCTCATGTATTGTGTTTAGCACGTCCCTATATCCCGCTATCTCACGCTCATTTCTCGTCTTTGGCATTGTCTTATCTAAAACAATTTTTTTCAATCGTTCATCAGAAGTATAAATACCCTCAATTTTATTAGAGCTTTCTGTACTTTGAATCCTTGCCATCTCAACAAGATTTTCCAGTACATCAGCATGGCGTTCAGCAATCAAGTGCTGTTTACCTTTGTACTCATGAATTGTTGTAAGATAACTTACAATTTCTGGTGTAAGCAATTTTTTCCATTTTTCCGTGTAATCAAATTGTTTCATTTTAATTACCTCATTTTGAATTTAACTTCGTCTTTTTAACAAAATGACTTAATTGAATTATATCTTTTAATTTAATCAAAATCAAGTTCAATTTAGTCATTTAAGCATAAATGACCAAATTGAACTTGTTATGATGCAATTCTAAAATAATCCAGATATCCTTTTTCGTTGTCCCATTCCTTCAATCCACGATAATAGAACATTTTCAAATTGTCCCCAATGATAAACGGAACAATATCGTATTTTAGACACTCCTTAAACATAATCAGTCTGCCCACACGACCGTTTCCGTTCTGGAATGGGTGAATCCGCATCATCAGAAACAGTTAATTCAAAATGATTTCGATTTGTTTTTATAAAGCCCTCTTTTTGTAACTTTGATATCTCTGTAGACATTGCTGCACGATCAATACAAAGATAATCTGCCAGCTGCTGCCTATCAAAAGGAATATCAAAAGATAACGACGAATGTCTGATAGATTCTGCCGACAGATATGATAATAGTTTATCTCTCGTCGTTCGCTTCCCAACATGTGTGATCTTATCGTTCAGAATCAGTATCTTATTTGCCAGGACACTGACCAGATTACGGATCAGCTTCTGATGATGCTCACACGCAGTTGGACAGGTAATCAGAAGTCTTTTGACATTTAAGAGAATAATCTCACAATCCTCATCTGCTACCACACTGATATTTAAGACAGCTCTCTGGCTTGCTGCATACGGCTCACCAAAAAAATCTCCTGCGTGGCATTTTGACAAAATATTTCGATGTCCCCAGATGTCTTCTTGAATAATGAGGACGCAGCCGGACACCACAATCCCCATTACTTCGGTAATATCACCTGCTCTGAAAATATAAGAATCTCGCTTTTTAGAAATTGTTGTTGCGTTTACACAATGCAATATGGATAATATCTCGTTATCAGTTAGACCTTTAAAAAATGGACTGTTTCTTAGGATTGATAAATATTTTTGCAAAATAGTTCCTCCCTGTTGGAAATCAAACATACTAGTTGTATTTATAATACTATAATTCTAGCATAAACAAACGCTAAATACTATTGACGGAGGTTAAAAATGATAAGAAAGATTATAAAGATTGATAAAGAAAAATGTAACGGCTGTGGTGCCTGTGCATCTGCCTGCCACGAAGGCGCCATTGATATCATTGACGGAAAAGCAGAATTGGTGAGAGAACATTTCTGCGACGGACTAGGAGATTGTCTCCCTGAATGCCCTACCGGAGCCATCTCATTTGAGGAGAGAGAAGCTCCTGCATATGATGAAGAAGCCGTAAAAGAAGCTCAGAAGAAAATAGCTGCCAAAAACCGGGCAATATCCTCTCGCTCCGGCTGTCCTGGATCTAAAATCATGCAGATCAGACGAACTGAAACATCTGAGCCTGTAAAAGCCACTTCAACCGCAGATTCAGGATCAAAGCTTCAAAACTGGCCGGTACAGATTAAACTGGCTCCTGTTAATGCACCATATTTTAACGGCTCAAAGCTTTTAATCGCAGCTGATTGTACTGCTTACGCTTATGCCGCCTTTCATCAGGATTTTATTCGAAACAAGGTAACTTTAATTGGTTGTCCTAAATTAGATCAGGTGGATTATAGTGAAAAGCTGACTGCTATTATTCAAAATAACAACATTCAAAGTGTAACTATTGTCCGAATGGAAGTTCCTTGCTGTGGCGGCCTGGAAATTGCGGCCAAAAAAGCTCTTCAAGCTAGTGGAAAATTCATACCATGGCAGGTTGTAACAATAAGTATTGACGGAAAAATCATGGAGTAAAGTCAGCAACCACCAGTTCAACTGGTGGTTTGCTATATTCCCTCTATTAAGCTTCCCTGCACTTCTCATATGCAAAAAGTGCTGCACCAAGCGCTCCGCAAAGCTGTGCCTCATCGCAAATATACAGCTTTGCGCCAAGCTTTTCTTCAAGCGCATTTGTGATGCCTTTGTTCTTTGCCACTCCGCCTGTCATCATATACTCACCCGGATTATCCTGCCCAAGCCTTGCTGCAAGTGCGCCTACCTTTGAAGCTACAGACATGTTTAGTCCGTGGATAATATCAGAAACAGCCTTGTTCTGTGCCACCAGCGATACTACCTCAGACTCTGCAAAAACTGTACACATGCTTGAAATCACAATGTTTTCCTTCCACTCAAGTCCCATGGTGCTCATCTCCTCAAGTGAAAGTCCGAGGGTCCTTGCCATCATCTCCAGAAAACGTCCGGTTCCTGCCGCACATTTATCATTCATCAGGAAATTTTTGACCGCACCATTTTCATCTATGCTGATTGCCTTTATATCCTGTCCACCTATGTCAATAACTGTGCGCACGTTGGGATTCAGATAATGCGCGCCCTTTGCATGGCATGTAATCTCTGTGATGCTGTCATCACCGCTATTGATATATGCACGACCATATCCTGTTGTAACAATCCTTACAATATCATCCTTTGATATACCGGCCTTTTCGACAGCCTTCTCCAGACTCTTTTCTGCACTAAGCATAGCTCCGCCACCTGTCGGAATAATCATTGTCGATTTAATTTTTCCGTCCTGATCCAGTATCACCACATCTGTGCTTGTTGAGCCGCTGTCAATTCCTGCTACATAGTAGACTCCTGATTCCATCCTTCTTCTTGCCTCCTCGCTTATGCCTTTTGTAGGGTCCATATCATCTGAGCCCTCTATTGTCTCTGCAAATGCCTGTATTCTTGTCAGAAGCTGCCCGGCACTCTGGCTTGTAAAATCCGTCTCAAGCTTTAAAAGAGGCACCTTAATATTATTCTTTATGCTTGCATACTCAAAGCCATAGTAATCGCAGAACTTTATCGTGTGATATATGATTCCCTTAAGGCTAGGGTCTAAAAAGAGCTGGTTTCTTCTTGTATTATTGTTCATTCTGGCACACGGCATCTGCCCGAGCAGACTCTCTGCATATGCTACAAAGAGAGTCTCATCATCCATATTTCTAAGATCCTTCTGTAAAATAATGAGATTTCTGCCGGATGTGCATGTCATATTTTCCACATCCATCTGCATATTTTCACGTATTGTCTTCTCAAGAATACTGCTCACATGCACACCCATAAGACCTATGTATGGCTTGCGCTCAGATTCAGGTTTTGCAAATGACTTTATAAAAAGCTCCCTGTCGAATGTCCTGTGCGAATATCTCTCATATACTTTCTTCAAACGAAGAATTGACTGTGCAAATTTTATGTTCTCACACTCGTTATCCTCATGAGGCAGATCAAGCATATACAGGAATTTGCATTTCCTGGTATTTTCTATAATATCATACACTCTGCGCATCGAATCACAGCAATTCACGAGCACAAGCTCCTCTACCTTGCCTTCGAGCACAGCCTGTATCACTGATTTGCCGAATCCACAGAGATTCGCATGAGCTATCTTATCTGATTTATCGAAATTCTCCGGCATCTCCTCAAGCACAGCACATTCCTGCCCAAAGCCCTTAAACAACTCTACCGGAGCATATTTACAAACATAATTTATCATCTGTTTTCCACTTTCTGAAATTGTTTTATAGTAAATATCCACACACCGGACGCAATAACCGGTGTATTATTTCTAATTACGTTCCTGCTCTGTAAGCATCTCCACAAATGCCTGAAGCCTTGTGGAAATCTGTCCATCACTGGCATTTGCCGGGTTGCAGCCGTCTCCGTCTAAAACCATAGTTGGAAGTCCTTCCCTCTCGAGTGAGCGCTTTATAAGGCTTGATGCACCAATTGTATTCTTACAGCCCCAGTGCGCAAAAAGTACAGCACCATCTGCTCCAACTATGTCGGCAAGCTCCTTTGCCTCTTCTATTCTCTGGTTCACGCTGCCATTATAAATGCAGTAAACCATTTTTTCGGCAAGTGCCTCGTAAGGATCATCCGACTCCATGCTTCTGAAACCATCCGCTATAAAATCGCTTGCACTGATATGGATTGTATCACTGTAATTGAACACATCCTTCACTGCATCCTGCAAAAACGGCATGGTGTGCATCCAAAGTACATGAAATCCATCGCCTGCCGGTGCACGCCTCACATCATCTCTCAGAAGCTGTGTATATCTGACTGATTCATCAGTTCCTGCAAGCAGATGACACATGAAAAGCGCATACAGCTCATTTGTGAGAGTTGACGCAATATCATGTCCTTTTCTCAGGTGAAGCTGCCTGTAATAATTATTTGATGCAATTTTGCTCTTGTCCACAGCCTTTTTCACAGACTCCTCTGTGATTTCTCTTCCGGTGACATCCTGCAAAAAACTCTTAAGCTCCCTAAGCTGCTTTGCTACATACATAACAGAGTCATAATTCTTCTCATATGGAACATCTATATAAAAACTTGGTATTTCATATCTCTCCTTGAGATACGGAAATGTCATCATATTGCCATCGCATGCCAGGTTTGTATACACCATGCACTTTGGCTTTGGCACTATACCATTTAATGCTGCGCCCAGAAAAACCCTGTGATACGAGCACATAGTTTCCGGAAAGCCTTCCTTCTCAGTCTGCCTTAGAAAGGCCTGCTCGCATTTAGTTCCTGCCATAAAACACGATAATGCCTCAACCGAATATGGTGTGAGACCTGCCGCCGTCAAAAGCTCACCCGGTACAAAAATACTGACCATGGCGGCATTTTCAGGCTTTGCAAGTGCCTGTATTATATTATTCATGACAATCTTTGCCACATACTGCCCTGACATTGGAAGCTTTCTGTCCGGAAATAATGCTAATCTTTTTTCCTGTAATCTATATCCTGCAAGTAAAAGCTTCCTTGCCTTGACAGGATCGTTTTCTGCTATCTCGCCTACTTTTTCTCCAAATTTATCTACTATACTCATGTGATATTTCAGCTCTTTTCTATATTCAAATATATATATATTCGGTTCACCATACTATTATAGCAATTATGCACAAAAAGTAAACTCTCATTTTAGCTATATTTCACTATAACTATTGTCAGATATCCTTTTGCTTCGGTAAGCTCATCCAGCCCCATGTACACATGCTCAGACTCCATGCCACAGTTTGTCACACCATACACTGTCATTTTCTTTTTTCTGATAGCATCTCCTGTGCGAAGCACCTCTATAAGCTCTGCAAGCTTCTTTCCGGATTTCATGTATACACAGGTTCCACCATAGCCCACAGTATCCCTCACATCATACGAAGCCGGTATGATATGTATCTCATCCATCATCTCACCAAGCGAAATGCCAAGCCGCGCTGCAGCTGCACAAAACGACTGCACTATGCTGTACGCATAGCATTCCTCTTTTGAAACTGCAGGGATTGCAATTATATCACATGCTTTTATCGTATTGATAGCCTTTAAAGTCATAAGCTCGGGATCTCCCGGACCTACACCGATGCCATATAACACACCAATATTATTTTTATTGTCATCACCGGCTCTTTCTATCTGCTTGTCCATTTTTATAATTTCCTGCTTTCTATACCACATTTACAAGTAATGAATTCCTAACAAAATCATCTCAAATCGATATCATATATTCTTCTGGTATCAATTATCGTCTCTGTACCATTATCATCCACAACTATCATTAGGTGCCCTATGCTATCAAGCTTTTTAAGATACCCTGTCACATGCTCATAGCTGCCACCCTCCTTGTGCTCATCCGGCACAAAATATGTCACCTCAAAATAATTCTCTGTCATGGTGTTTATGACATTTTCATCATATAAACTGTCTGAATTGAAATTACGCTTTCTATAAAGCATCATGAGCTCATTCATTTTCTCATCAAGCTCTCTTTTTTTGTCCTCATCAGGCTCATGCCACTCGTTTGTCAGCCTCGCTGTCTCTGCAATAGCCTCCTCATGACCTGTAAGTGCCGCAAAAGGTGCAAACTGTGCTGAGCGGTCCCATATAGACATCTGCGGATGTACCTTTGACACATGATGCGGTAAATCTATAATATCATCATATTTTCCCATGCCATGCTCCTTATATACTTTTTCGTAACTATTTTAAACCACTAAAAAAATCCGATTAAGAACCACAGCGGTTGCTGCTATGCCTTGTGTCCGCCAATCTGATTGTTCCTTGAAATAGTTGTGGCACCCTCTTCAAGATTCATGCCCTTTAGCATGGCATTTTTTCCATATTTCTTCTTGACGGAAATCATAGCCTCCTGAAGCTTTCTCTCCTTGGAAAGCGCCTCATCCTCTTTTAGCTTTTCCTTAGCCTTCTCCTGATAATCTGTAAATAAATCAAGCTGCTCAAACTGCTCACTTTCCTGCACCTTGCTCTCATCACAGACCCTGTTTGCCACCACAGTAATCCTTCGTGTCAGAAGAGAAGGATCTATGATACGGTCATAAAGCTCCATCACAGCATCCATGATGATGCGCGTGGATGACGTATAACGCCCTAAATTTGCTGTACCATGTGCATGCTTTGGAACCTTTCTGCCGTATCGGTCTATGGTAATCTCACCTGTATAATCTCTGTGTGTACCTTTTTTACCGCCAATACTGTCTCTGCCTTTATTATTTACTGCGTGGTCATAATTATTGCCCAAACAGCTATCAGCCTTATTAGACAGATTTGCAATATCATACCCTATAGTGAGTACTATCTGGTCTGTAACCAGCCTCTTATCTACCAGATCAAGCACAAGAAGGTCCGTCATCTCACGCACAATAAGCTTTGTCTTCTCATAATCATACGGCTCCTGAAGCACCTGCCCTGAACTGATGCTGTTGGTCTGTGGTCTGTATGCCTTGATATCAGCTATTGTAACAGGCTCATACCCCCATGCATGGTCTATAAGAAGCTCTGCATTGATGCCAAACATCTTATACAGCTTTTCCTCATTGTAAAAATCATTCGAACCACCTGTTGAGCACCTGGCCACATCTCCCATTGTATACATGCCGGCTGCCTCGAGCTTTTTGGCATAACCTGCTCCCACTCTCCAGAAATCGGTAATCGGCCTGTGGTCCCATAGCTTTCGCCTATAGCTATTCTCATTAAGCTCTGCTATACGCACTCCTCGCTCATCAGGCATGGCATGCTTTGCCATAATATCCATGGCTACCTTGCACAGATACAGATTGGTACCAATGCCACAGGTTGCCGTGATACCGGTATCCTTAAGGACATCGTCTATCATCTTAGACGCAAGCTCCCTTGCCGTCATGTGATAAGTGCGAAGATAGTGTGTCACATCCATAAAAACCTCATCTATCGAGTAAACACTGATATCCTCAGGTGCGATATACTTAAGATAAATATTGTATATGCGTGTACTGTAATCCATGTACAAGGCCATACGCGGTGGGGCAACAATGTATGTCAGCTCATACTCAGGATGTGCGTCAAGCAGCTTCGCATTATATGATGCATAATCAAAGCCGGCCATTGTGCTTTCTGTTATATCATTTTCTGCTATATCAATTTCTGTTACATATTTTTTTATTTCATCCGGATTGCCCTCAGTCTGAATTCTTTTTTGCTGTTCACCTGCTGATTGTTTTCTATCAGATTGTTCGCCCTCAATTTGTCGGCTTCTCTCCACTGTCCCGGCAGCATGTCCACTCGCCATAAGCTTCGACAGACGCAGCTTGTTTACCTCCTTCACACGCTGTACCACCTCAAAAAGGCGCGCCCTGCCCGGTATGCCATATGCCTTAAGAGCCGGCGATACTGCAAGACAGATAGTCTTCTCCGTGCGGGTTGGATCTGCCACGACCAGATTAGTGGCCAGAGCATCCTTTCCCCTCTCTCTGCACTCTACTGATGCGTAAAATGATTTTAAATCTATTGCCACATAAATGTGCTCTTCATTATGCTTGTCCATATTATGATTTTACATGGATTATGTTTAAATGTCAAGAACATATGTTTGTATATATAAATTATTGTCACCACATAAGAAAATGCCGCTACAGCACAGTTTAATGTATCTGCAAGCCTTACGCAGTCACTTAGTGGCTGTTAGAATTATATCCGCACACAACAATGCCCCGCCAAGGATGGCGGGGCAAGGCGTTATGTGCCATGGACGGCACATAAAAGCCGGTTGTGTCATGGTCTATAACAAACTGAATATATAATTCTTACAGCCTCTTAGTGACGCAGTACCGGCTTACGGATGCATTAAACTGTGCTGTAGTGGCATTTTCGTACTATAACCATTATGAACCACTAAGCTTTAAACACTACACTACAAGGAAGAACTTCACAAGGAAAAGAAGCGAAATAGCATAAGTAAGGATAGAAACCTCCTTTGCTTTTCCTGTAAAGACCTTGAGTACGGTATATGTGATAAGTCCAAGACCTATACCATGTCCGATAGATCCGGAAATAGGCATTGCAATAAGCATGAGTGCTACCGGAGCAACCTGTGAGAGATCCTCGAAATCCACCTTCTTAAGACCGCCAAGCATCAGGATACCAACATAGATAAGTGCTGATGATGTTGCTGCGGCAGGAATGATTGCTGCAAACGGTGCTATAAATATGCATGCAAGGAACAGGATACCTGTTGTGAAAGCTGTAAGACCTGTTCGTCCACCGGCCTCTACACCTGATGCAGACTCAACAAAAGTTGTTACTGTAGATGTACCTGTTACGGCACCAACCACTGTAGCAACTGAATCGGAAACCAAAGCCTCCTTCATGTTTGGCATATTTCCCTCTTTATCAACCATTCCTGCTCGTGATGCAGTACCAACAAGTGTTCCGATGGTATCAAACATATCTATGATACAGAATGTGATGATGAGTGAAATTGCTGTAAACCATCCAATACTGATGAAATCCTTGAAATCGAACTTGAACAGTGTTGTATCTGCCATATCCTTAAACTGTGGCACAAATGAAGCTGTTGCAAGTGATGCAAAAGGATTTGTTCCAAAGAATATAGCCTCTCCTACCCAGTAAACTACGCAGGCTGCAAGCATACCAAAAAGTACTGCTCCGTTGACGCCCTTATGAGCTAAAATAATGATAACAAAAAGTCCGATGAACATAGTAACAACAGTGAGCACCATTGAAGAATATCCATCTGTCATATTTGTTTTGGCAAGTCCCGGTGTGAGTGCACCGAAGAAATCCTTCATCACATAAAATGGTCCGCCATCCTTTGAGTAAACACCTGCATTTGAGCCAAAGCCGATATTTAAAAGCATAAGACCGATAGCAGGTGAAATACCCATGCGGACACCATAAGGAATGGCATCTACTATCTTGTCACGGATATTGAATATTGAAAGTATAAAGAATAAAATACCCTCAATAAGGATGATACACAGCGCAGCCTGGAATGAATCAACATATGACAGGCCTGTGATGCTTACGATATTGGCAACTACTACAGCAAAGAAGCTGTTAAGTCCCATACCCGGAGCCAGTGCAAATGGCTTGTTGGCAAGAAATGCCATGACAAACATACCGACTGCCGAAGCAATACATGTTGCCAGGAACACTCCGTTCCATAGTGCTTTTGTTCCCTCAGCACCAAATCCGGTGAGGAGGTTTGGGTTAAGAGCAATGATGTATGCCATGGTCATGAATGTTGTCAGACCGGCAAGAATCTCTGTCTTGACCGTTGTGTTGTTTTGTTTGAGTTTGAAGATTTTTTCTAACATTTTTCTTCCTTTCCTTTTATTTTTTTTGCAGCTGTTATCCGCTTTCCTGCTACAGGCGCCTGTTAATAGCTGCATTGTATATAAAATTGTGAATCACAATTGATTCCTTGTTTTTTCCACGAACTCACTCGTGAAAACATCAAGTGTAACCGGCTTTGAATAGAAATAGCCCTGAATAATATTACAGCCAAACTGCTGTAATAGCCTTACCTGCTCCTCATTCTCTGCTCCCTCGGCAACACACTCTATGCCAAGCTCCATAATCATGGATATGAGGTGCTTTAACATAATCCTGCTCTTCTCATTGCTCTCGAGATTCTTGACCAGGGAACGGTCAATTTTAGCAATGCTGAACGGAAACTTAAAGAGCATCTCAAGATTTGAGTACTTCGTGCCAAAGTCATCCATCGAAAGACGAAAGCCCATTGAAATCAGCGACTGCGCGATATTATTTATCAATACAATATCCATATCACCAACAGACTCTGTTATCTCTATCTGAACAAGCCCCTCCGGGAGATCATACCTGTTCATTATCTCCTTCACCTGATCCAGGAGGTCTGCATATTCCAGTGTATTTTTTGAAAAATTCACAGATACCGGAACCACTCTCCTGTCACTTATACAGCGAAGCTTCTGCGCCTTGCATACCTCATCAAGTACAAATAAATCAATAAGATGCGAGCATCTGTTTTCTTCTAAAATCTCGATAAAATGAATTGGTCCTACAACGCCATGAGCCTCATCAAAAAATCTGATAAGGGTCTCCGCCCCGACTGTGATGCCTGTTCTTGAATCAACCTTCGGCTGATAATACACCATGAAGCTTCCCTTTTCAATCTCAGAAACCACATCCTTAAATACCTTATTTCTCATTATACTGTCAAGACTCTTAAGCTTTGCGTCCTTTTCAATATCATACATTAAGCGAACCTCTGAGAGCTGCCTTGCTATGTCGGGCTTGTCCGTCCAACTAAAGCCTGTCGATACTGAGACATCCAGATCATCAAGGCTTTCCCTTACTATCCTGACAAGTCCCATAAATGATTTTTTATCAATATCCTTGCAAAAAACAACTATCTCATCCTGCTCGTACCTGTATATATCGTAGCCTGTAAAAACGCCCCTGATCACATCTGCAACCATCCTAAGACGCGCATTTCCTGCCATATACCCAAATTTATCATTTATATCTGAAAGCCTTATGATATCTGATGCAAATACTCCCATAAAGCTGCAGTCATACTCCACATAGCTCTCTCCCAAATTATTAAAGGTCTCTCTCTTTCTTAAGCCTGTGACCTGGTCAAAATTGAGCCTGTACTCATACTCTGCCCTCGCCTTCTCATAAAACAGACTATTCGATATTGAAATACCAATCATTTCAATCAAATCCAGACTTCCTGAATTGGCTCTTGGATTCATAACCACGATGGCACCAAAGCATTGTTCCCCCTTGTTTAGAAGAGCAGCAGATGTAGACCATATTCTGACATCAGCCATACGCTTGAATAAATCCCTGTATTCACCCTCAATTGACTGAATATCACTTATAAACACACGGCCGGTGTCATTAAACAGAGCGAGAAAATCTGTAATTGCACCTCTTGAAACAGATTCATTAACCACCTTTGCCATAATCTTAGCACTTGGTATATGTATCTCCTCAATTGTGTCCCACGCACTCTCTCCATTATAAATGACAGCCACACAATCTGCATTATAAAACTCTCTAAGCAGCCGTAAATAGTTCCTATACCCCAAGCCTTCGGTGGTATCATTAATAGCATCAATGAAATTCTGCATAAACGCCCTGTAGCTGATTATCCGTCTCATAACAGCATTCAGCTTTGACTCATCACTCAAATCTATCATCTTGAGCAGTCTATAGCCATTATAATCCTTATGATTCAGCTTGATTATGAGCTTCTTTTCGCCTAACAGCTTTGCAACTATATTGTCGGGATGATCCTTTCCTGAAAAAACCGATACTCTGTTTCCCTGCTCTTTTTTCCGTAAAAACAAATCAATAAACCCATCCTCAAACGGCTTTGAAATAAATTCATCAATCTGAGATGCTGTCATAACGCTTGAATTTCTGATAGCCTTATTGACAAATACTATTCTACGGCTCTCCTCATCTACTGCAAGTATATAGTCCGGCATTTCATCATACGAGAATATCTCCCTATCTGATATCCTGCAGGATACATCTGTAATGGAAGGAGCGCAGGAATTATGCGGAACGGTTATATCATTTTTCCTGATAGAATTGAAAAACGATATGCGATTCTTTCCCTGCCTCTTTGAGTAATACATAGCCTGATCCGCCTCATAGTACAGATCCTTAAAGGTCAGCTCTCTGTCATCGCCGGTAGTCATGCCGATTGATGCAGAATACTCCATATCAAAGATAATATTCTTCAGTCTTCCTGACAGCTTTACGCAGAACTCGTCCACAGCATCACTGTCCTCTAATCCAAATACGATCGCTGCAAACTCATCACCGCCAAGCCTGCCAACTATACCATTGGCTCCAACTGCTTCCTTAAGCACCTGTCCTGTCTGGCTTAATACCCTATCCCCTACATTGTGTCCCAAGGTGTCATTTACTATCTTGAAATCATCCACATCAAGCATCACAAATAAAAGCTTTGTTCCCTTTTGCCTGATAAGTGATGTACATTTATTCTCAAATGCAAGGTGATTGTATGTTCCTGTCAGCGAGTCCAAAAGCCCCTTTTCATCTCTGATATCAAACATTACTCCAACTACCATACATACCTTTTTATCCAAATCAGGTATGCTGATCATGTACATCTCAACCGGCTTGCTCTTGCCATCCTCTGATATAAAACTAAGCTGGAATGCAGTACGCATAGGCCGAAGCAGACATTTATCAAGCTGCTTTTTGAAGCATTCGATGCTGTCTTCAGGGCACTCTGACATGTATGTGTCAATATTTTGTTTAAAAACCGGATATACTGTCTCCTGAGCCGGAGAAGAGTTGACTATTTTGAAAATATATGCCTCATCATCTTCCACATAGTACTCAAACATGCGCTCATGATTGTTTTCTGCAACAATCTTCATCAGCTCATAGTAAGCCTCTGTTATTCTATCTGTAATTCTTCTCCCTCTGTTACGCTTATCTTCCATGCGGAAACCCCATTATCTACAACATATTCATAAACTTTGCTTCAAACTAAATTCTTATCAGTGCTTTTCAATTTCCTCAAATACTCTGTCAGCCACCCGCGGCAGCTCAGAGAATTTGCGAATAGCAGGCACATCGTCATCTATTGTGCCGAACCCGTATGCTGCATGGATGAACTTAACTCCTGCCTTTTTGCTGGAATCGTAGTCTCCCTGTATGTCACCTACATACACTGCCTCATCTATATTATTGCGCTCTACAATAAGCTTTATGTTTTCTGACTTCTCAAGCTCATTGTTGCCGTAGCACTCAGTATCCTTAAAATACCTGCCAAGTCCGTGGTACGCAAAAAAAGACTCTATATAACCACGCTGGCAATTGCTGACTATATAAAGGTCATATCTTTCTGACAGCTCATCAAGTGTCTTTTCAACATCAGGATAAAGCTCTCCCCCATGAACGGTCAGGTAATCGTTTTCTTCTCTATAGCATACATTAATTAACTCATCTCTGCAAGTACAATTAGGAAAGATAATGGATGCCAGCACATCCATTGTCTTTCCCATTACTGAATACATATCTTCTTTTGTGATAGGTGCCCTCTCATAGCCATAATCTGCTATGGCCTTATTCCATGATTTTGCCACATTCTCTGCTGAATCCCAGAGAGTGCCATCCATATCAAAAATAATACCCTTATGCTTCATCTATTGCCTTTCCGATATCATGTCTCATGTATTTATTATCAAACTGTACCCACTCTGTTGCCTCGTAAGCCTTGGCTCTGGCCTCCTTAAGCGTGGCGCCTGTTGCAGTGATACCAAGCACACGTCCTCCGTTTGTGACGATATTTCCGTCATCATCAAATTTGGTGCCGGCATGATAGCAGTAATAATCATCTTTGCCGTCAAACTTCTCAAAGCCAGTTATCTTAAAGCCCTTCTCATACTTGACAGGATATCCGTCTGATGCAAGAACCACGCAAACGCATGCATTATCCTCGAACTGCAAGTCGATTGTGTCAAGAGTTCCGTCTACACAGGCCTCCATCACATCAATGATATCATTCTTCATACGAGGAAGCACAACCTGCGCCTCAGGATCTCCGAATCTTGCATTGTACTCAAGCACCTTTGGTCCATCCTCTGTGAGCATGAGTCCGAAGAAGATAACTCCTGTAAAAGGTCTGCCCTCTTTAGCCATAGCATCTACAGTTGCCTGATAAATATACTTCTTGCAGAAATCATCGACCTCATCGGTATAGAACGGGCTAGGTGAGAAATTGCCCATGCCGCCTGTATTAAGGCCTGTATCACCATCGCCTGCACGCTTGTGATCCTGCGCAGATGACATAATCTTGATAGTCTTTCCGTCTACAAATGAAAGCACTGAAACCTCACGGCCTGTCATGAACTCCTCAACTACCATGGTGTTTCCGGCTGTTCCGAACTTCTTGTCCTCCATGATGGTTCTGACACCCTCTTTTGCCTCCTCAAGAGTATTACAGATAAGTACACCCTTTCCAAGAGCAAGTCCGTCTGCCTTTAACACAATAGGGAACTTTGCTGTCTCTAAATATTTAAGTGCCTCTTTGGCATCAGTAAAATTCTCATATGCCGCAGTAGGGATATTATACTTTTTCATGAGGTCCTTTGAAAATGCCTTTGAGCCCTCAAGAATAGCTGCATTCTTCTTTGGTCCGAAGCACTTGAGCCCTGCCTTTTCGAACTCGTCAACGATACCACCTACAAGCGGATCATCCATGCCGATGATTGTAAAATCAATGGCATTATCCTTTGCAAATGATACGAGCTTATCAAATTCCATCGCACCGATTGGCACACACTCTGCAAGTGCAGCGATACCTGCATTGCCTGGTGCACAGTATATCTTGTCAACGCGTGAGCTCTTTGCAACAGCCCTGCATATTGCATGCTCTCTTCCGCCACTTCCTACTACTAATACCTTCATTTTTGCCTCCTATACCTAAGCTATATATAAGCTTTTCATTGTCCGGTAATCATAATCTACCTGTGTTTACATACTAATTACTTACAGCACTGTCATTACTTCTCATCTATAATAACATGTCCGTCTTCTACTGACACCCTGCCATTTGCTATCAGGTCGATAGCGTGTGGCATGATTTTCCACTCAGCCTGCTCCATAACCCTGCGCTGAAGCACCTCAGGTGTGTCGCCCTGCTTTACCTCGACTGCCTTCTGTAAAATAATAGGGCCTGTGTCTGTGCCTTCATCCACAAAGTGGCAGGTTGCACCTGTCACCTTCACACCGCGTGCAAGCACTCCCTCATGCACCTTAAGACCATAGTAGCCTGTGCCGCAGAAAGATGGTATGAGCGATGGATGGATATTTATGATTCTGTTTCTGTACTGCTTTATCATCTCAGGTGGAATCACTACCAGAAAACCTGCCAGTACGACTAAATCCACATGATATGAGTTAAGCTGCTTTAAGAAATCTTCATTGAAGGCAGCTCTGCTTTCATAGCTCTTTGGCGAGATGCATACTGCCTTTATTCCTGCTTTTTTTGCTCTCTCAAGTGCATATGCATCTGCGTTGTTGCTGATAACAACCTCTATCTGTGTGTTTGTAATTGTTCCGTTATCTATTGCATCTATGATGGCCTGAAGATTGGTGCCGCCACCCGATACACATACTGCAATTTTCATTCTTTTTCCTCGCAACGATGTATACGTTATTAACAATATAATGATATTATACGAGATCTACACCCTTCTCACCGTCAATAATCTTTCCGACTACGTATGGTGTATCTCCGGCAGACTTCATAGCCTCCATAGTCTTGTCCACGTCTGCAGGGTCAACTGCAACAATCATTCCAAGTCCCATGTTGTAGGTATTGTACATCATCTGCTCCTCAACATTTCCCTCTCTAGCCATCATTTTAAAGATTGGTGGAACAGGGTAGCTGTTTTTCTCAATTACGGCACGCTTGCCATCAATGAGCATACGTGGGATATTCTCATAGAAGCCGCCGCCTGTAATATGACTGCAGGCCTTTACTGTGACTCCTGCGTCCTTTACAGCCTTAAGAGCCTTTACATAGATTCTTGTAGGGGCAAGAAGTGCCTCTCCAAGTGTAGTGCCAAGCTCCTCATGATATGTATTTAATGTCTCCTTGTCCATCTTGAAAATCTTTCTGACAAGTGAAAATCCATTTGAGTGTACGCCTGTTGATGCCATTCCGATAAGTACATCACCATCCTTTAATCCCTCGCCTGTGATGATGTCCTTTCTGTCAACCACACCAACTGCAAAGCCTGCAAGGTCATACTCGTCCTCAGGCATAAGACCCGGATGCTCTGCTGTCTCACCACCAACGAGTGCACAGCCTGACTGCTTACAGCCCTCTGCCACACCGCTTACAATTGTAGCAATCTTCTCCGGATAGTTCTTTCCACATGCTATATAATCAAGGAAAAATAATGGCTCACCGCCTGCACATGCCACATCATTTACACACATGGCAACTGCATCGATTCCGATTGTATCATGCTTGTCCATGATGAAAGCAAGCTTTACCTTGGTTCCGCAGCCATCTGTTCCCGATAAAAGCACCGGATCCTCCATATCCTTGATGGAAGCAAGTGAGAACGCTCCTGAGAAGCCTCCGAGACCACCTAACACCTCCGGTCTCATAGTCTCCTTTACATGCTTTTTCATAAGCTCTACTGACTTGTAACCTGCCTCGATATCAACACCTGAATTCTTGTAATCCATTATTGTTCCTCCTAATAATCTGCAATTCGTTCAATACCTATAGTATACCTTCATAGTGCTAAATTTTCCAATTATATATTGTAATTATTCTTATTAGTTTTACTAATATAATATATCTTTTATAGAAATAATACTTATAATTTATTTCATGGATTATATTGACATCAGACATCCATCGTCCTACACTATCCATGCAAATAAATATTTAGATTTGAACGATTAATAATACAAAAGAAAGCTATGATACACAGCACTGCAATAAATACCTGACAAGCTGTCAAATCATAAAGGAGAACAACAAATGCTTAAACAGATAAAAAATTTTCTGATAATGACACTCAGTATCACCATCATGGCAATCGGTGTATACTATTTCAAGTTCCCAAACAACTTCACCTTCGGTGGTGTAACCGGTGCCGCAGTTGTTTTTGCGAAGATAACACCTCTCTCAGCGAGTATGTTTTCTACTATTGTGAACATGCTCCTGCTTGTAGTGGGCTTTTTCTTCCTTGGCAAAGACTTTGCTATTAAGACCACCTATGCCACAATACTTTTATCTGTTGAGCTTCTGGTGCTTGAAAAGCTTGACCCACTCACTCATCCGCTCTCAAACGAGCCAATGCTTGAGCTGATTTTTGCCATCGCTCTTCCTGCAATCGCATCTGCACTGCTTTTCTATGTAGGGGCTTCAAGTGGCGGAACCGATGTCATCGCCATGATTGTAAAAAAATATGCACATGTAGAAAATATTGGCATGGCTTTATTTCTCACCGACCTCGTCATGATTATCATCGCCTGCTTTGTATTTGACATAAAGACTGCTCTGTATTCATTTGTCGGACTTGTTGTGAAATCATTTATGATTGATGCAATCATCGAAAATATCATGCTCAGAAAATCCATAATGCTTATCTGCGATGACAAGGATGTGATATGCGATTATATTACTAACACGCTGGAGAAAAGTGCCACCTATGTGGAGGCACGAGGTGCTTACACCGGTGAGAGAAACTATATCGTTTTCAGCACTCTTACAAAGAAGCAGGCCATAGAGCTTAGAAGCTTCATACATCAGAATAAGCTGCACGCTTTTATGTCTGTGATGAGCACCAGTGAAGTATTTGGTAAGGGATTTTCTTCTCTGTAAATTTTATTGTAGCATCATGCAATAGTCCAGTCTTCAAGCTTTAATCCATCAACACGACAAAATTCTCTTGTATTATTTGTCACAAGAATAAGGTCTTTGGACAAAGCATGAGCTGCAATCAAAGTATCCATTGGCCCGATTGGTGTTCCCATAGTTTCAAGTCCAGCACGCACCAGACCATACTTTTCCGCTGCAATACCATCAAATTGTAAAATTGTAATTGATGATAAAAACAGAGAGAGTGCAAGATAATTTTTTTCGCGATACGTGCTTTTCTCCACACCGTGCATTAATTCGCCGTAGCTAATTGCTGATATACATAATTCATCTGATTTGTGTGATAAAATATGCTTTATTACTTCCTTAGGTTTATTTTTTATTGCATATATGCAAATATTCGTATCCAACATGTATTTCATAAAAACCCCTTTTCATTAAAAACTTTCTCGTACCTGTACTTCTGGCTGCATGCGTCCTTCTTTCATGAAATCATCTGTAAACATATCCAGACTACTAAGCAGTCCTGCCCACTCATTATCTTTAGGTATTAGAAAAACCACATCTCCGACTTTATTTATCATAACCTCGTCTCCTTCAAAACGACATTCCTTAGGTAATCTAACTGCCTGGCTTCGCCCATTCTCAAATAGCTTAGCTGTTAACATAATAGAACACCTCCTTTTGCATTTAGTATATATCACGGTATATATCGTGTCAACCAGTTTTTAATATGGCATTTATCTTTTATCACAAAACAGCCGTAACCACGATTTTCTTTTTCAATCGCAGCTACGGCTGTTATATTTACATGAACTAATTTATTTCAAAAACTAGTGCTTCGGAATAAGCTTCTCTGTACCACCCATGTATGGCTGAAGTGCCTTAGGGATATTTACAGAGCCATCTGCATTCAGGTTATTCTCAAGGAATGCGATGAGCATACGTGGTGGAGCAACAACTGTGTTGTTAAGAGTATGTGCAAAGTATTTCTTGCCATCCTCGCCCTTTACACGAATCTTAAGACGTCTTGCCTGTGCATCGCCTAAGTTAGAGCAGCTTCCAACCTCGAAGTACTTCTTCTGTCTTGGTGACCATGCCTCTACGTCGCATGATTTAACCTTGAGATCTGCGAGGTCTCCTGAACAGCACTCAAGAGTACGGACAGGCACATCGAGACTTCTGAAAAGCTCTACTGTGTACTTCCACATCTTCTCATACCATTCCTTTGAATCCTGTGGCTTGCAGACAACAATCATCTCCTGCTTCTCAAACTGATGGATACGGTAAACACCTCTCTCCTCAATGCCGTGTGCACCCTTTTCCTTACGGAAGCAAGGTGAGTAGCTTGTGAGTGTGTATGGAAGCTTTGACTCATCGTTTATTGTATCGATGAACTTACCGATCATTGAGTGCTCAGATGTGCCGATAAGGTAGAGATCCTCTCCCTCAATCTTGTACATCATGGCATCCATCTCCTCAAAGCTCATAACGCCTGTTACGACATTTGAACGGATCATAAATGGTGGGATACAGTATGTAAAGCCCTTTCCAATCATGAAGTCACGCGCATATGCTGTCATGGCTGAGTGAAGACGTGCGATATCTCCCATCAGATAATAGAAACCGTTTCCTGCAACCTTTCCTGCTGCATCGAGGTCTATTCCGTCAAATCTCTCCATGATATCTGTATGATAAGGAATCTCGAAATCAGGAACAACAGGCTCACCAAACTTCTCGTTCTCCACGTTGAAGGTATCATCCTTTCCGATTGGAACTGATGGATCGATGATGTTTGGAATCTTCATCATATCCTCAAGCACCTTGTCCTGATACTCTTTCTCGAGCGGCTCAAGCTCTGTGAGGCGCTTTGAAATCTGTGCTACCTCAGCCTTTACAGCCTCAGCCTCTTCCTTCTTGCCCTGTGCCATAAGAGCACCAATCTGCTTAGAGACCTGATTCTTCTTTGCACGAAGATCATCTGCCTCCTGCTGTGCTTCTCTGGCCTTCTTGTCATACTCGATTACTTCATCAACGAGCGGAAGCTTGTGGTCCTGGAATTTCTTTTTAATATTTTCTTTTACGAGATCCGGATTCTCTCTTAAAAACTTTAAGTCTATCATAATTCCTCCAAAGTATTATGTTTTTATAACTTATAACATTTTACTCTGAAAACCCTTAAAATGCAAGAGGATACTTGTCAGTAAGTGTCTTGATGATAGCCTTTGCAGGCTCAACTGCGCTCTCGCCCTCTTTGATGATCATGGCGATTGCCTCTGCAACCTTGTCGAAATCATCCTCCTTTAAGCCTCTTGATGTAGCAGCAGGTGTTCCGAGGCGGATACCGCTTGTGACAAATGGCTTCTGTGGGTCGTTAGGAATAGTATTCTTGTTGGCTGTGATATGGGCCGCATCGAGAAGCTTCTCGATAGACTTTCCTGTAAGACCAAACGGAGTTAAGTCTACGAGCATGAGGTGGTTGTCTGTGCCGTCTGATACAATCTTGATGCCACGGCTCTGAAGCCCCTTGCAAAGTGCCTGTGCGTTCTTTACAATCTGCTTCTGATACTCCTTGAACTCAGGCTGTAATGCCTCCTTGAAGCAGACTGCCTTTGCAGCGATAACGTGCATGAGAGGTCCACCCTGGATTCCCGGGAAAATAGCCTTGTTGAAATTGTACTTATCCTGCATCTCCTGACTACAGAGAATCATTCCTCCTCGAGGTCCGCGGAGAGTCTTGTGTGTAGTGGTTGTGGTGACATGTGCATATGGGATTGGGCTTGGATGAAGTCCTGCGGCTACAAGTCCTGCGATATGAGCCATATCAACCATGAGCACTGCGTCTACCTTGTCTGCAATCTCTCTAAAACGCTTGAAATCTATAGTTCTCGCATATGCAGATGCACCTGCGATAATCATCTTTGGCTTGCACTCAAGGGCGATCTCCTCTACCTTGTCGTAATCGATGAAGCCCTCGTCATTTACTCCATAAGGCACTACATGGAAATATGAGCCTGAGAAGTTGACCGGTGAACCATGTGTAAGGTGTCCGCCGTGGTCAAGATTCATTCCCATGATGGTATCACCCGGCTTTAAGATGGCGAACTGTACTGCCATGTTGGCCTGAGCACCTGAGTGCGGCTGTACATTTACATACTCTGCGCCGAAAAGCTCCTTGGCTCTTTCTCTGGCAAGCTCCTCTACCTCGTCCACGCACTCGCAGCCGCCATAGTATCTTCTTCCCGGATATCCCTCAGCGTACTTATTGGTGAGGATGCTTCCCATAGCTGACATAACAGCAGGGCTTACCCAGTTCTCAGAAGCAATAAGCTCGATGTGGCTGTTCTGGCGCTCAAATTCGTCTGTGATGGCGCTTGCAATCTCCTGATCTTCTTTCTTGATGTCGTCAAGTGTATACATATATGTGTCTCCTTTTCTTTATTGCAAAATACTTGCATTATTTATCGCAATTATATGCTTTGCTGTGATTTATTACTTTGATGCGCTACCGCGCAAAAATAACCCTTGCTACAATTCTACTATTTAAAGCAGAAAGTAGCAAGGATTATTTGATATATCCTTCATATTTAATTCTAATAAGTAACTATACCCAAATCAAATAACTAAAATCACATATATGAATACATTTAAAAAATACGGTCATCCTATAAAAAAGGAGGTCTGAAAACATGACTACTGACCAAAAAGAAAAACGAAATGATGAATATAACAAATATGTAAAGCGCGTCACACCTACTCACTGCCTTTCTGCAAACATGCTAAAGGCATTTATACTCGGCGGAATCATATGCACTATCGGACAGCTCATAGTAAATACCTGCACACAATACTTTGGGTTAAGCAGCGATGAAGCCTCTGCCTGGTGCAGCATGATTTTGATTCTCATAAGCTGCATACTGACAGCGCTAAACCTGTATGCACCACTCGCAAACTGGGGAGGTGCAGGCGCTCTCGTTCCTATAACAGGCTTTGCAAACGGAGTATGCTCATCCGCATGTGAATTTCAGGTGGAGGGGCAGGTATTTGGCATAGGCTGTCAGATATTTAGGATTGCAGGTCCTGTGATACTGTACGGCATATTTTCAAGCTGGGGGCTTGGTGTGATATATCTTGTTGTAACGAGCTTGTGATTGATTAGAGATGTAATCGGCACAGTCAGGATAATTCCCATTGTGCCTGATATGTCTCTCGCATTATCTGAATTGCCATAATATTCTGTATTGCCTTGTTCCTTCTATACCATCACAGTCTATGTTCCCATCATAGCAGATATTCTTTTGTACCAAATCATTTCTTTCTTATTTTTATAGCATCTTCTATTTCTTCTTTGGTTAATTCCACCACAATATCTGCTATCAGATCAACTGAATATCCCTCTTCATACATGTTAAAAACCATTTGTTTACGCATTTCTTTTTCAAAACCCTTTTTATACCCTCTCAGGAAGCCCTCTGCATACGCATCGGCTCTTTCGAGTTCAAGCTGCCTGTCGAATTCATAATTTAATAATGCCATGTTTATCACCTTGCCTAATGAAAAGTCCACATTTTATTTAATCAAGCTTCATAAAAGTTCATTTAAAAAGTGTCTTCACGCCCACTTACAACATGAATTTCTTTAATTAAATCCTGTATATTTACTTTATCATCAAAATTCACATCTGCAAATCCCTGCTTAACAACATCAATATCTTCTCTTCCGCTTACATGTCTAAGACATTCCATCGCATCTCTGATATCAATCTTGCTGTCTGCATTTGTATCACCATTTATTCCATAAATGATGACTCCATCATGTCCGTTATCAATTGTAAATGCAGTGGATGCATCATTAATTTTAGCTGAATTTGTGTATTCCATGTTATCAGAATCTGATTTCTGAATCAAAACTGCTTTATCCTGTCCCCCAAGACCAGATATGCCAACTTCAAGCTTTCCAGTAAAATTAAACTTATCACTATTTCCAAAAGCAATCTGCTCAGCCTGTCTTTTGCTTAACAGTTTGCTTATCTTATCATACGATATATTTCCGGTATCAACACTGCTTCTTGTAACTGATAAATTTATATCATCACTAACATCATTAACTGATGTACCATTGATAATCCACTTAGCATTTTGATCTGCTATGGATAATACCACTGAAACATCTCTGCCTTTAAGTGCATTTAATGCAGCTTTTGAAACAATACCATCCTTTGAAAGAGTATCCTCTACATTTTCTCCGTCTTTGGCATTATTTATCTTATCTGCTAATGAATTATCTTCTAAGAATTTCTTTGAAAACCATGTAACAAAAACACTTTCCTTTGCATCCTTTGGAACTGTATATTTAGTAACGTATGAAGTATTCCCCGCCTCATCATATGCAGCCATAAAATATCCATCCGGAATTTCCAGTGTATCTCCCGGATCTGCTGCATATATTATTGTATCTACACTATGATCATAATTTGCCATATCTACTTCTACAACAATTTTATTATATTTTGGCATCATAGAATAATACACATCATCATTCATATCTGATGTAATTTTTGTTATACTCCAATTTCCTGTATATTCCAAAGCCTTCATGTGACCATCAGGTATATACTTTATGGCCTCATTATAGACATCCTGCTCGCTGCTGTTTTTTGCGTTGCTTACCACTTTATCAGTTTCATGAATCTTCTGATCTTCACCGACAATCTTATAAAATACTTTATTAAGTTCCACATTCTGATACTCGGCAATCAAATCAAAATCATTTTCCCAAGCACCTCTCTCGTCACTGTGAACTCCTATTGTTCCCTCTTCATCAGTATAACCATATGGATCAAAAATGTTCCAGCCTGTAATTGTAGTATCTGTTGAGGCATCATCCGGTGTTGCCTTCAATTCAACCAATATATCCTCATATTTGCTTCCGGCCGGATAGTATTTTGTCTCCTCAACGGTTTTTACATTTCCTGTATTATCAATATAGCTTTTCTTAACTCCAACCGGGTAATTATCATATGCAGCCTCTACAAGGTAATACTGATCCGGATTATCATCTATTACATCCTCACCGTATATAATATTCCAGTTTTCAAAATGACAGTATGGCTTTACATCACCAACAGCCGGAGCACAACTCAATATAGCATTCTTACCTGCCCCAACAGTTAAAATACTTTCTTCATATTTTTCGTGCCAACCAGTATTATCCATATAATAATACGTTATACGAACAGACTTTTTTTCATATGATGCTTTGAAGGAAATTTGTATGTAATCATCCTCTTCATAATCATACTCTATATTTACCGGTGTATTTTTTTCATATCTTTTTCCGGAATACAATCCGTAAAGACAATCACTGCTATACCATCCGGTAAAATTGCCAAGTTTAGAGTCAGCTTTCATTGTTGGGTATTGATCACCCAAAATCTGACCTAATGTTTCTCCTTGAGCAATATCTTTCGTAAATGTTTTTATCGTATTTCCCTGATTGTCCTCAAATATCAGCTTAACATTTTTGTATACTTTATTTGCTGCTTTTACACTTGTCTGACTACATATTGTTGTCATAAAAACAGTCAGTACCATAAAGAGTATTAGAGTTTTTCTTGTGATTTGTTTTGTCATATGTATACCTCACTATCCTTCATTAGAGTTCATCGGATCTTCCGCTTACATAATGGATAACTTTTATGAGATCTTGTATATTAACATTATTATTCATGTCAATATCTGCAAACCCTTGCTGTACTGGATTTATATCCATTTTATTTTTACCAATAATAACAACTTTCTCCTCATTATCTGCCAATGACGAAGCAGTCAGGATGTTTGCATTAAAACCATAGTTTATTTCTCCAAATGTCAATCTTTCCGCGTTAAATTTACCAATAATATCTTAAATCTCTGTATCATTCTGATCATATACTTTTTTCATTGTCCCCTCCTTAGTACCTTTTTCTTATATCATACTTCTTATATCACCATTTGTCAAATATATATTTTCCATTAGTAAATATTAATATAAACAAAACGGTACTTAGTTTGATATTAACCGAGCACCGTTATGTTTCATCCTTTAAAAATTGTCTTCTCTTCCGCTTACAACATGTATTTCTTTTATAAGATCCTGTATATTTACCTTTTCATCAAAATTAACATCTGCAAAGCCTTCTCTTACACAGTCCAAATCTTCTCTTCCACTCACATGCCTTAAGCAGCTCATTGCATCTCTGATATCTATTTTACTATCAGAATTTAAATCTCCATTTATCCCATATATTAACAGACGATTTTCCCTATTAGTTATATTTATGGTAAACGTATTACTTTTCACTACCTCTGCATCGGTATATACCATACTCCCTATATCCACTTGTACTACTTTATTCACATTGTCCTTTACACCACTAACCATTAAGGTACTATCAAATTTCAACGCTCCGTTTTCTGAAAATATTATTTGTTCTACCGTTCTATTTCCAATAATTTTCTGTGCATTGTCTATTGAAATATCAGATATTCTTACATCAGAACGCAAAACATTTAAGTTTATATTTTGATTGATATTTTCCTTAACATTTTTTCCGTTAATGCTCCACTTTAGTCCATTCTGCATATCTATCAACAAATTTACATTTTTGTCCACCAATGCATTCGCTATTTTTTTATCAAGAATCCCATTCTTTAATTTTAAAGTAATTGAATCTCCTTCTTTTGCATTTTTTATTTTATTACATATGTCAGTAGCGTTATCACCAATCACTTTCTCATCCCACCAGTTCATGATATAATCCTTTGATTTTACCGCAATACCTTCTATTTCACTTGATTCATAAATTTTACTACTATGTACAATCTCATAATTAACATTAGTAAATTCTACATCAAGATTAAATTTTGCATCATTAGATACCATATTATTCTTACCATATTCTTTCATAATTGTATCATAATAGTGAGCAGCTGCACCATTAATCGCGCCAACGTGTGCCTCTGAAAAATATGAATCGGCTAAACATTTTACTGAAACATTTCCAACATTAGCACAATTATTACTTACTTCAACAGCATTAATTCCGCCTGCATTTACAGAATATGTTCCCAAATAATAAACATCTACACTAATATTTCCAGTATTAAGACATTTATCAGCACCGCCTTGTCCACATATTCCACCAATCCACGCTGCTCCTTTAAATCCACTGCTACAATCCTTTAATGCAAAGTTTAAATCATTCCTACACCTTTTTACAGTTCCACGATTAAAACTACAAATTCCACCATAACAAAACCAATCATTGCCACATCCAACTACAGCAATATCTCCTTGAGATATACAGCCCTCTATAGTTCCATAATTTTCAATAGCAATTGAACCGAACTGCTCTGGAAAAGAATTGTGGTTATCAATAATAACGACATTACAATTCTGAATATAAGATGATTCCGATAAATAATTAAACAATCCATTATTCTGCGAAAAAGTGCATCTAATAGTATATCCCTGTCCATCAAGAGTTCCATTAAATTTTGATATTCTCGGTGCACACGATAAATCTATATCATTTATAAGAATATAATTATCATTTTGTCTATTTTCTATTTCTTCAAACATTTGTACATTGCTAATTTGATATGGATTATTTTTTGTTCCATCTCCTCCTGCAAAACCTTCAAATCCCTTAACTCTTATTTCATTTATTTGTTTTGAAGCTATTTTTCCATTATCATCTTTCACCTCAACCCCAAATGAATAAATCCCACCTTTCATAGGAATAAATGATGTAGTTCCACTAGAAGTATAATCTCTAATACTGTGTCTTATTCCATCAATAATGTAATAAAATTTGTATTGATATGGAGCTGTACCTCCTGCTGCCTGCCCTACAATATTAATCTTCTCAAATGTTTTGTATGTATTAGAATTATCAAATGTAAAATCTTTTACATATAAATCTCTATCTATATCATCAAACGCCACAAATGAAATACCATGATTCTTTGCAAATGTTTCTGCATTAGAACCTGCATTTCCGTATAAGATTAATTTGGATTCACAGTTTGTAAACGCATCATCCCAAATATCAACATTATCATTATATATTTCAACTTTTTCTAAACTACTGCATTTATAAAATGCATTATCATCAATTTCTATAATATTATCAGTTATTGAAATTTCAGATAATTTTGTGCAATTCATAAATAAACCCTGCGTAATACAGTTCATCTTTTTGGACAGTGTAATCTTTTCAAGCGATTTGCAATTTAAAAACACAGCCAGTCCCATTGTATCAACTGAATCAGCTATTTGAATTGATTTTAGATTTTTACAATTAGCAAAAGCATAATTATCTATAGATTTCATTCCATCTGGCAGACTAACATCCGTGAGTCCTGTATTATAAAATGCACTTTTTCCTATTTTTTCGGGTGATCCAATAAAATATATATTTTGAAGATTAGTACATCCAGAGAACGCACAATCACCTATACTCTTCACTCCGGAACCAATTTCAACAAAGTTAATAAATGTATTATTGTACCATGGTGATTCATTATATCCATAATCAGTCATATTTCCCTCACCATTAATTAACAATCTACCATTACTCCAAAGCTGCCAACTAACATTGTCCCCACAATTACCACTGGATACACAATTAAACATTCCCATATCCTGCCATGCATCACTATACCCATCTATTACATGAACATGTACACTATCAGTATAATTTCCATCAACAGACGAAGCTGTTATTGTTACATCACCAGCCTTTCTAGGAATAAGCCATCCTGCACTATTTTCAACACCACATATACTTTCATCTGACGAACTATAACTTAAAATTTTATTAGTTGCATTCTTCGGTTCTACTTCCACAATTCCAGCACTATAAATATATTCATCCTTAATACCTATTGTAATATCCTTATTAACAAAAGATATCCCCGTAACACCTACAGGATCACTTTCACCCATAAGAATATTGTATATATCATGGTGCTCAGCGTCTAACCCATTCAAATAATTATTAATCAGACTTTGTGATTCACTATTATAACTACGTTCAATGTCATTAATTGCAGAAATAAAACTATCACAATTTTCCCGACTTTTCTTACTAAATAAGTACTTTACATTTCCAATTAACGAATCTGTATAGATGATATCTGCATATTCTACAGCATATTTACAACTTAGCTCTGCTATTGAGAATAATGCATCTATTGAAGCAAAATAATTTCTTGCATTATCTGATGTTCTATTTTTTACATATTCTTTTTCCATATGTTGAATTGATGATTTTAGCAAACATGTAAATTCAGATAAACATCTCATTTTTTCATATTGCTCAATCGTCTTATCTGTTGAAAACAAATGCGTACACATTATATCACCAAATTTAATGCCAATATCTGCTCCTACACAAAAATAATATACCACCGGCATATCCTTCAAAAAATCTTTCCAACATTCATCCAAAATGGTTCCTACTATATCAAATAGTGTTTTCTCTGTCACGTTCATAATATTAGCACATATTCCTGAATCGAAGCTCCTCATACTTTCAATCACTTCACTCAATGCTGATTTAAGTTGTCCATTATCTGACTGACAATTATTATACATATCTTGCAAAACATTTTTTATCTCAACAGATAATTCACAGATCTGCGTGTACTCCGCCATTCTCTGTATCGCCTCCACTAGCGTTCCCCCTGCTTCAAATAAATCTGATATATTTTCACTATAATCGGATAAAGCATCAAGTTTTGGATGATTATTCTCAAAAGTTTTTGATGCTTTTTCTAAAATATTCTCAAGATCATTTTTAGAAAAATCTGTAAGATTCTGTGTTTCATTTATGGAAATAGATTTTTTAACACTCGATATAACATCACTAGTCTCTTTGGAAATTAATTTTGTATAATCCATAATATTATTATCGTTTGTTGCCTCAGATACGAACACACTAATTATTATCGCAGAATATAAATCCTTCTCTTTCATTACATCATCCGCCAGTTTAGATGGAGAATCCGTATAATGAATATATTTCCATGCATCAACTTTTTTCTGAAATGAATTATCTTTACTTAGTGAATCTACAATTCTCTGCGCTGGAAATGATGCATTCATCATATTATTGATAACTGTTCTACACACTGAATTCTGTTCTAAATACTTATCAGCTCTATAAGTATACAAATTAAAGCTACCAATATATTTTTTCGTATCATTAGCATATGTCACAGTTTTATATGTATATAAATTTTCCAATAAAATTATACCTATTAGACATATTGCTATCATTACTTTCCATATTTTTTTTCCATTTTTCATTCTTTACCCTCCATATAGTATGACAGCACGCGACCTTTTACCGCGTGCTGCTTTAATCATACTGTCATTTAGAAATTGTCTTCTCTTCCACTTACAACGTGTATTTCTTTTATAAGATCCTGTATATTCACATTGCCATCAAAATTAACGTCTGCGAATCCTTCTCTTACACAGTCCAAATCTTCTCTTCCACTTACATGTCTTAAGCAGCTCATTGCATCTCTAATATCTATCTTACTATCAGAATTCAAATCACCATTATCACCATAGATAACATAACTTTCATTTCCATTATCAACGTTGATACTATAGTTATTATTAGATACACTTGATGAACTTTTATACACATAACCAGTTGCATTTTTCTGGATTAAAACAGCTTTGTTATTAGTAATATCATTCTCTGTTTTTAAATTTATATCTGCTTTAAATCCAAATGAATCATTGTTTCCAAATATAATTTTCTCTGCACTTCGTTTACCAATTAAATCACTAAGATTTGAATCCGAAACACTTCCTGCCTCTTTCGTAAGAGAAATATTTGCATCCTCTATATTATCAGATACAATAGTTTTACCATTAATCGTCCAAGCACTATTTGCTGTATTAAATGTCACATTAACATTTTTTCCCTGCTCAGCTTTTAAAATTTCATTAGGAATAACTGTGGCATTATTCATTTCTACAGACACATTAGTTTTTTCTGCCGCATTAGAAATATCTTTAACAGCAGCTTCAATCTTATCTTTTGATAACGTTGACGCGTTTTTAATTTTTAATGGTTTATCAGGTTTATTCCCATCAACGTCCATAATATAATAAATTGCACCAGTATCTCTAACTACACGCCATTTATAATTCTCGTATCCCTCAACTACAGGTAAATCATCCTCATCAAGTTCATCATAATTTATTGTTTTTATGTCTACTACTTCATCGTTTCCATCATCAAATTTCACATCAAAAACCAAAATATCTTTGTCATATTCAGAATAAAGGACACATGAACAATCGTATAACTCTTCATCCTCCATATAATCAAAAAACGGACAATACCACCTTTTAAACTTTAAATCTCCTAAATCTTTTGCTTTGTAAACATCATTCATTCCAATGGCTGATATTCCATCTTCAACTGCAATAGTCTTTTCTTCTTTATATATCTCTCCACCATTATCTTTCAATGACTTAACTGATAAATCAGGCTCATAGAATGTCATACTATATGTTCTGTGAATATTAAACCAATACTTAGCATCTTCAGGCTTTTCTGCTACATATGGATTACTTCCATTAGATACAACTCCATATGACGAAACTGGAATTACATACCAACTATTATTTCCTGCTGGTTTCCTTTTTCCTGAATCAGATTGAATTTCTATTTTTTCAATCCATGTTTTTCCACTAAAATATGTCCAAGTAAATGCTCCAATAGTTCCATATAAGTCTGACATATTTAATTCATACGAACCAGTCTTGTCATTATACGATGCCATCAGCTTGGATTCAGAATCATCTCTTTCAGATTTTAAATATACATATACATATGAAGTTGATGGTACTGAACCCGAATAATTTTTTATATTTATAGAAATATTGCACTTTCCCCTATTTTCATCATTCGTCTCTATTGTTGTTCCTTGCACATCTAAAGTTACTGACTCAACCTTATCATCTCCTTCATCAATATCAAGACTCATGTCTTTTACATCTTCTTCCACCCAATTTACTTCTGACTGCGTAAAATGATTTTTAAATTGTTCTGTATAAGTCTTATTATCTCTAGGATATATAATAGTCAATTTTCTTCCCGATACTGCACCCGGAATATCTACATAATTTTCATCCTCAATTTTAGGTGCATTTCCTGTTAAATACATGCACCCACCATTTAAAATCGAAAATGCATCAACTCCTATTTCTTTTAAATTACTAGGCAATACCAGTTTTTTTAAATAACTATTACCCCCAAATGCACATTCTCCTATGCTTTCTACGCTATCAGGTATACGTAGTCTTCTTATATCACAGTTTGTAAATGCCCAATCCCCTATACTTTTAAGTCCATCCGAAAAATTTACATCCTGCAGATTACCTAAATTATAGAAAACCTGATTCCCGATATCTGTTATTTCTTTATTTATATTCAATTTCTTAATTTCATCATTCCCAGTCCATGGAAAATCACTATTATCAATCTTCTCTAATTTTCCAAATCCACTAACTGTTAACGTACCATCCTGTAATGTCCAAGTTATATTATTTCCATATGTACCACTACTCTTTATACTAGAAGTATCTTCCTGTGCATATGTATACTCATTTGGAATAACAACATTGGTGGATATAACCATTGCTGATGCCATTAATACACCTATTAATTGCCTTGATCGTTTTCTCATATATGCTATCTCCTTAATTTTTTCTATTGTTTCTCCGTTTAAACACTATGTAAAATACAACAAAGATAATAAGAAATGTACTAACGAAACCAACGATTAGACATTTTCTATCTATAGTCAGTTCTCGTTGTTTATCTTTATTTTCATTTATTTCAGAGTTGTCGACCAACTCAGTACCTTCTGTACTGTTCTTGTCACTAATCTGCTCTGTGCTATCTTTGTAATTATCATCAGAGGCTTTAAACACCTCATTTCCGTCAGCAGCATCATCAGTAATGACTCCGTTTGATTTATTATTACTATCTATGCTAACCGAATCATTAGAGGGATTTCCGTTTGATTTAATATCTGCTTCTGAGCCATATTTTTTTAATATGTTATCAATGACTTTTTTTTCTGCTATTTTTCCGCTTCGATCTATATTATCACTCCAGCTTCCGTCAGCCTGTTGATACTTAATACTATACGGTATTTCATTCATTTCATCACTGCTGTCAATCAAACTATTTATTTTTAATTCCGGCTGATATGATTTTTCTCCTGTTACCTTAAAGTCAACAGTAAACAAAATACCATTATTATTATTTCCATCAGGATAGAGCATCACATAGTGAACTTTAGAGTTTTCATTGTCATAATTTATATCTGAATACGAGCTGGAATATGAATCTCCAAGGCTGCTTCCTTCAAATGAAACCTTTGTAGAATCAAAAAAAAGCTCTGCGTCAATACCAGCCAGATTATCTGCATCTTTCAAATAAACAGATACCCTGATCATGCCGTCAGACAGTGCCGCCGCTGTCTGAACATAAAAGGCGGCACTCTCATCAGCATATGTAGGTATTGACCCAGATTGAAAAAATAATATAGCACAGATAAAACATATGGCCTTTTTAATTATTTTCTTCATACTTGTATTTCTGACCTATTTTCTATCTTCTATTTCTTCTTAATGATTTTCCTGTAATTACTCCAATCATTGCTACTGCTGCTGCAAACATTACCAGGAACAGAACAACATTATTATTGTCTCCTGTTTTTGCTTTCTTTGCATCATTTGCTTTTGAAACTGATTTTGCTGCCGGCTTATTGTCTGATTTTTTATTTGTGATAACCGGCTTTGGCTGCTCAGCTTTCTTTTCTTCCTTAACAGTGATTGTGCATGTTACTGTCTTATCACCAACTTTTGCTGTGATATCTGCTGTACCAACCGCATTAGCTGTTAATTTTCCATTCTCAACTGAAATCACACTAGGATTTGAGCTTGTCCATGTTACATCCTTTGCATCAGTTGTATTCTGTGGATTATATATGATGCTAAGTGTATCTGTAGCACCCAGCTTCATTTCCTTGATTACTTTATCAAATGCAATTGAGTTAAGTGGAATAGCCTTTACTGTAAGCTCTCCTTCTGCTGTATAAACATTCTTCGAGCCATCTCCTGCTATTGCTGTAACAGTTGCTGTTATTATTGTTTTTCCAGCTTTGAGACCAAACACATTTCCATCATTATCAATTGTTGCTACTGCCTTATCACTTGATGCAAACTCGACATTAATATCATCTGTGATATTGTTTTCCTTGATTAAATCACTAAGATTAAAGTAATTGTTTGCATTATCTTTTTGACCGATTAATAAATCATCAAACTCATCAAATGCAAGCTTCTTTCCGATTTCATCTGTCATGTTGTTTTCTTTTACAGTTACAGTTGTTGTTGCTGTAAACGGCTTAGCTGTTGCATTATCTACAGCCTTTGTTGTTGCTGTAACATCTGCCTTTCCTGCCTTTACTGCATAAACCATACCTGTTTTCTCATCTACCTTTACAACATCACTATCTGATGACTTCCATGTAACTGTTGTGTCATCATCTGTGTCTGCCGGTGCAATTGTTACATTAAGAGTTGTTGATGTACCTCTGGTAAGCTCAACTGTCTCAGGTAATGTAATGCTTGTAATATGCTTAGGAACCTTTACTGTACATTCAGCCTTTGTTCCGTTTGCTGCTGTTGCTGTGATTACTGCTGAACCAGCTGCAACACCCTCAATAGTTGCTTTGTGACTGTCATCCTTATCAACAACTACCTTTGCAATTTTTTCATCAGATGTTGTCCATGTTACATCCTGATTATCATCTGTATTGTTTTCCGGTTTAAGTGTAGCTGTAATAGTTTTCTTTGCTCCAGCCTCAATGATTTCATCCTGTGCACTCAGCACTACTTCATTTACAGGAATCTCGCTTACGTTTACTGTTACTGTTGCTTTAATACCATTAGCTCCTGTAATAGTAACTGTCGCCTGTCCTGCTTTCTTTGCTGTAACCTTTCCATCTGAATTAACTGTAGCTACCGTTTCATCAGAAGATGTAAATGTTACATCTTTGCTGTCTGTTGTATCAGCCGGTACTAATGAGTACGCAATATTTGCTGTCTGCTTCTTTACCATATTAATTGCAGATTTTTCAGGTACAATTTCCTTTAAAGGAGCATCAACTGTTACTGCACATGTTGCCTGATAGTTTCCTACCTTTGCAGTAATTACTGCTGAACCTGGTTTAACTGCTGTTACGATTCCATTGTTGTCAACTGATGCTACTGTACTATCACTTGATGACCATGCTACAGTCTTATCATCTGTTGTATCTGCCGGAGTGTACTCTACTGTAAAAGCTTTTGTGTCGCCCTTATGAATAAGAGCCTTTTCTTCCATTTTAATTCCTGTAAGCTTTACTTCCTTTACAGCAATACCATATGTACTGCTCACATTTCCTACTGTTGCTTTAATGGTTGTTGAACCATCCTTTAATGCTGTTACAAGACCTGTCTTGCTGACTGTTGCTACAGATGTATTGCTTGATGTCCATGTTGCAGCTACACTATCTGTTGTATCTGCCGGATCATATGTAAGTCCAAGCTGTGTTGTCTGTCCCTTTTTAATGCTATGTGTTGTTCCTGTAATTGTAATTGCCTTTAAAGGATTAATAACAGTAACTTTTGTCTGTGCAGATAAATCACCGCATTTTGCTGTTACTGTAGCTTTACCATTCTTAACTGCTGTTACTGTTCCATCACTTGAAACAGTTGCTACTGATGAATCACTTGTTGACCATGTGATTGTTCCATTTGCATCTGCCGGAACTAATGTAGCTGTAAGTTTGTCTGTAGCACCCTTCACGATTGTCGTTGCAGTTTTATCAACTGTAATACCTGTTGCCGGAACTACAACCTTTACGCTTGGAGCCTCATCATAATTAAAATCAAGCAAATCCCCTTTATAATTTGTCAGATCATGTACTAAAGTCTGTAATTTAAAGTCTCCACTTGCAGAATCTTTTACTTTGAATTTTGCTTTAATAATATTACCATTTTCAAGAGGATCATTTGCTCCTACAGTCACTCCAAATCTACCGTTTTCTTTTAATGCATACGGATCTCCCATAAAAGCACTTGTAATGACATTACCTTTTATTATGCCGTCATTTCCTTCTACAGGTTCTAAAACGTTTTTATCAAACAACATCCTTAATGTTAATCCAACTCCCGTTTCATTTCCTGCCAAATCAATTGAATAAGTGATTATATCACCCCTTTTAACCTCTGTTTTATCAACAGATACTGAAAGTTTAGCCTTCTCAGATGCATCTACATGCTGAAAACCTAGTGTACCCGATAATCCCAATACCATGACTAATGCCAGTATTGTGGACATCAGCTTTTTCCACATACTTTTTTTCATCTTTTGACCTCCTTATAGTCCTTATTACTTACATTGTGCCACTATTTTTTCTATATGTCAATATATTGTTTACCATTTGTTAATGCTTTCAATATTATTTGTTAGACTCACGTTTTTTACACATTGTAAAATGTCTTTTTTCATAATGAAAGTTAATAATTTTAATATCATATACAATAAGTCATAATAATTTTTACTTATAGCAACATATTTGTTATGGAGGATTTTACATGAACAACATTATTTTAAACCCACAGGAGTTAGGTGAACGAATACGAAAATTAAGATTAAAAAAGAATAAAACACAATCATACTTTGCCGATATGCTCTATATTTCCTCTTCATATCTCGCCCTTATAGAGTCAGGAAAAAGAGTTCCAAATCTCGACTTACTTATTCATATAGCAAAATTCACAGACGTCACCCTCGATTACCTTGTTTTCGGGGATGATCCCAATTGCGACCCTTTGCAAATGACTTTTAACCGACTAAATGACAGTTATGAAAACAGACAACTTGAAAGAGCTATGAAACTAGCTGAGTTTTACCTTGAAATGACAAAAGATGATGATAAAATCAAAGACAATATAAATAAAAAATAATTTCCCATTGCCAATCCCCTTACTTATTTCTATAATATTCTCATACCATATATTCAAATGCAGCATATAAAGAAAGGGGATTTTCAATGGACACTTTTTCAGAAGTTTTTAAGGCTATCGCAAGCGTTTTTCATACAATAACAGTCGGATGTGATATTTTTTGGCACAAAAAATCCGCTATACCAAATACAATGGTTAGCGGATTTTTGCTATTTACATTTTGATAAATTATTTGATGCTACACAGTCTCAGGCACCTTATAGCCTGCTTCACTCATTAATTTTTCAAACTCACTGACACTGACACCGGCTTCCTCTGCTGCAGTATCAATATCGAGCTTGCCCTTTGTTACCAGAGTAAACAGCATCTTATTTGCACCTTTTTCTATACCTTTTTCTATACCTATTTCCATCCCTTCCTCGATAGCATCAGCTCTTTCAAGCTCAAGCTGCCTGTCAAATTCGTAATTTAACTGCATACTCTTCGTCACCTCACTTCTGTAAGTCTTTAGAAACTCCT